>Ga0315287_10000249_pt1 | contig 47682 bp, 46 predicted proteins | sample YL17G11_0_MG_FD_205037 | JGI IMG/M metagenome (GOLD analysis project Ga0315287, IMG submission 205037) | Sediment microbial communities from Yellowstone Lake, YNP, Wyoming, USA - YL17G11_0 | ecosystem: Environmental > Aquatic > Freshwater > Lake > Sediment | place: USA: Wyoming | collected...
CGCGACAGCAGAATCGGATACGGGCTCTGTCTGGGCATGGCGTCCCTCCGGGTGGAGAGAAGATGCACCGCCAAGCTCCGAAAGTCTAGTCATATTACGTAATCGTATTTATGGCCGAAACGACTAGGCGGCGCGGTCGAATATAGCCATGGCCTGTCCACCGCGCAGCGTCTGCGTTGTCGTACCGGCCGCCGGCGGCGACGCGGTTCACGCGCTCCCGGTCATCCACGCGCTCAAGCGGCGCGCCCCCAGCTGGCACATCGCCTGGGTGATGCAACCCGGCCCTGCCTCGCTGGTGCGCGGGCACCCGGCGGTGGATGAGATCGTTCTCCTCCGCAAGCCCCTCGGCCGGCAGGCCCTTGCCTATCTGCGCCGCCGCCTTTCGGAGCCAGCCACCCGCAAGAGCGGTGGCCGGCGGAGCGATGGGCCGAGCCGGGCGCGTCTGTGTGGTGATGCTTTCGGCCCTCGGCGACGTCGTGCACGCGCTGCCGGTCGTCACGGCGATCAAGCGCCACGTGCCGGCGACCCGCCTCACGTGGATTCTGCAGCCCGGACCGGCCACCCTGGTGCGCGGCTGGCCCGCGCTGCACGACCTGCGCCGCGAGTTGCGGGCACGCCGGTTCGACCTGGTGATCGACCTGCAGCCGTACTTCAAGGCCGGGCTCATCACCGGCTTCACGCGCGCGCCGGTCAAGCTCGGGCTCGACTGGGCGCGGGCACGGGACCTCAATTGGCTCTTCACGACCCACCGCATCCCGCCGCGCCCCCTGGGGCACATCCAGGAGCAGTTCCTCGAGTTCCTCGACGCCATCGGCGTCCCGCGCGGCGAGCCCGCGTGGGGGCTGCGCGTCACGGAGGAGGAGCGCGGCCGGGCGCGGGCGCTCGTGGCCGGCGCGGACGGCCCGCTCGTGGGCCTGGTGCTCGCATCCAGCCGCCGCGAGAGGAACTGGCTCCCCGACCGCTACGCCGATCTCATCGCGGCGCTGCGCCGCGACCTGGGTGCGACGGCAGTCCTGCTGGGCGGGGAATCGGCGCCGGAGGGCGAGATGGCGGCGGGGATTCTGGGCCGCGCCGGGAGCCGGCCCATCGACACTATGGGCAAGGACCTGCGTACCATGCTGGGCCTGCTGGACGCGTGCGACGTCGTGATCTCGCCCGACTCGGGACCACTGCACATGTGCGTGGCGATGGACGTGCCGGTGGTGGGGCTCTACGGCTTCACCAACCCCAAGCGCTCCGGCCCGTACCGGCGGTTCGGCGAGCTGCTGATCGACGCCTACGCCGATCCCGGCGATGGCCAGCGCATCGACACGACGTACCGGAAGGGACGGATGCAGCGAATCACCGTTGCTCAGGTCGTGGAGCGCGCGGCTCTCGCGCTCCAGCGCTACGCACCGGCGCCGCCGTGGCGCCGGCTCAGGCCGCCGGCGTGATGACGCCGAAGCCGTAGCGCAGCCCGGCCTCGCCGAGCAGGTCCACCAGCCGCGCGAGGCCGAGCCCCATCACGGTGAAGTAGTCCCCCTCGATCCGCTCGACGAGCACCGCCCCGAAGCCCTGGATCCCGTAGGCGCCCGCCTTGTCCATCGGTTCGCCGGTGGCGATGTAGGCCTCGATGGTCGGCTCATCGAGCGTCCGGAACCACACGCGGGTCGCCTCGACACCCGACACCAGCCGCCCGCCGAACGCCACCGCGATGGCGGTGTGCACGACGTGCTCCCGGCCACCCAGGCGCCGCAGCATCGCCGCGGCCTCCGCCCGGTCGCGCGGCTTGCCGAGGATGTCGCCGTCCACGACGACGATGGTATCGGCCGCGATGGTGACGCTGCCGGCCCGGCGCGCCGCGGTGGCCTTCTCCCGCGCCAGGCGCTCGGCGTGCACGGCGGGGGCTTCGCCGTTCCGCCACGACTCGTCGACGTCCGCGGGGGCGACGTCGAAGGCGAGACCGAGGAGAGCGAGGAGCTCGCGCCGGCGGGGGGAGGCCGACGCGAGGACGACCGGGACAATCATTGGTGCTCGAGGAGGAGCGTGACGGGCCCGTCGTTCACCAACTCGACGTCCATCATCGCGCGGAAGCGGCCGGTCTCGACCGGGACGCCGCGCCCGCGCAGCAGCGCGACGAACCGCTCGTAGAGTGCTTCCGCCTGTTCGGGCGGCGCGGCGCCGACGAACGAGGGCCGACGACCCTTGGACGCGTCGCCGTAGAGGGTGAACTGCGAGACGACGAGCATCGCGCCGCCTACGTCCCCGATGCCGAGGTTCATCTTCCCCTCCGCGTCGCCGAAGACGCGGAGCCCGGCGAGCTTCTCGGCCATCCAGACGAGGGTGGCTTCCGAATCGGCCGGGGCGAACCCCGCCAGGACGACGAAGCCGCGCCCGATGCTCCCGACGGCCTCTCCGCCGACGCGCACCGCGGCGCGGCTCACGCGCTGGACGACGCAGCGCACCGGCTACTCGACCGTGACGCTCTTCGCCAGGTTGCGGGGCTGGTCCACGTTGCAGCCGCGGCGCACCGCGATGTGGTACGCCAACAACTGCAGCGGCACGGACGCGAGCACCGGCGTCAGCATGTCGAGCGTCTTGGGGATCTCGAACGCGTGGTCGGCAAGCTTCCGGATCGCGGTGTCACCTTCGGTCACCACGGCCACCACCCGCCCGCCCCGGGCCCGGACCTCCTCGATGTTCGACTGGATCTTGACGTAGACGGCGTCCTGGGGCGCGATGAAGACCACCGGCATCAGCTCGTCGATGAGGGCGATCGGGCCGTGCTTCATCTCGGCCGCCGGGTAGCCCTCGGCGTGGATGTAGGAGATCTCCTTGAGCTTCAGCGCACCCTCGAGCGCGACCGGGAAGTTGAAGCCGCGGCCGAGGTAGAGGACGTTCATGGCACGCGTGAAGCGCTCGGCCAGCGCCTCGATCTCGGGCTGCTTCGCGAGCACCGTCTCCACCTGCTCAGGCAAGCGCTGGAGCGCCTGTACGATCTCGCGACCCTGAAGGACCGAGAGCGACCGCCGGCGCCCGAGGTACAGCGTGAACAGGGCGAGCGCCACGATCTGGCTGGTGAACGCCTTGGTGGATGCGACGCCGATCTCCGGCCCGGCGTGCAGGTAGATGCCGCCGTCCACCTCGCGGGCGATGGTGCTGCCCACGACGTTCACGAGGCCGAGCGTGCGGGCGCCGCGGCGCTTGGCCTCGCGGAGCGCGGCCAGCGTGTCGGCCGTCTCACCCGACTGCGAGATCACGATCACCAGCGTGTGCCCGTCCAGGATCGGGCTGCGATACCGGAACTCGGAGGCGTATTCCACTTCGACGGGGATGCGGGCGATCTCCTCCAGCATGTACTCGCCCACGAGCGCGGCGTGCCACGACGTGCCACACGCTGTGATGACGATGCGGTTGATGCCGAGGAGTTCCTCGTCGGAGAGGTTCAGCCCGCCGAGCCTGGCGGCGCCTTCCTCTTCGAGCAGGTGACCCCGGAGCAGGTTCCGGATGGACTCCGGCTGCTCGCAGATCTCCTTCAGCATGAAGTGCGCATAGCCACCGCGCTCGACGGTGGCCAGGTCCCAGTCGATCCGGCTCACCGCCTTGGTGAGCGGCGTGGACTGGCGATCCATCAGCCGGTAGCCGGCGGGCGTCACGACCGCCATCTCGCCCTCGTCGAGATAGACGACGGAGCGGGTGTGCCGGAGGACGGCGGACGGGTCGGAGGCGATGTAGTTCTCGCCGTCGCCGACACCGATGAGGAGCGGGCTGCCGAGCCGAGCCGCCACGACGGTGTCGGGCTCCCTGGTCGAGACCACGGCGATTCCGTAGGTCCCCTCCACCTCGCGGAGCGCCGCCCCCACGGCGTCCGGCAGGGACCCATCGTAGAACTCCTCGACGAGATGGGCCAGCACCTCGGTGTCGGTGTCGGACGAGAACTTGTGGCCCTTCTCCTCGAGCTTCGCGCGGAGGACCGTGGCGTTCTCGATGATGCCGTTGTGCACCACCGCCAGCGAGCCGGTGCAGTCGGTGTGCGGGTGGGCGTTGCGGGTGTTCGGCGCGCCGTGGGTGGCCCAGCGCGTGTGCGCGATGCCGGTCACGGACGGCGGAACGTCGCTGCCGAGCTGCGCCTCGAGCTGGGCGATCTTGCCCGCCGTCTTCTCCACCAGCAGGCGGCCCTCGGAGATGAGCGCGATGCCCGCGGAGTCATAGCCGCGGTACTCGAGGCGCTTCAGTCCCTCGATCAGCAGCGGTGCCGCCTGGCGCAGCCCCACGTATCCCACGATTCCACACATCGTCAGGCTCCCATCGTCAGCAACGCGCGCCGACCGTCTTCCACGAGCCCCTGCGCGTCGGCATCCGTCGGGGCCTCGGCGATCACGCGGACCACCGGTTCCGTGCCGGAGGGACGCACGTGGATCCACCGGTCGCCCCACGCGAGCCGGAGGCCGTCCTGCACGTCGGCCGACGCGTCCGACCAGCGCCGCCGGAGCGCGGCGTACACCGCGTCGAGGGAGCCGGCGGGGCGGCCGAGCTTCGCCTTGACGATAACATAGCGGGGGCCCCCGTTCACGATGGCGGAGACCGAAAGGCCCGTCCGCGCCAGAGTGGCGAGCGCCAGCGCGGCGGCCACCGGAGCGTCGCGCCCGAGGTGCACCGCGGGCAGGATGACACCGCCGTTGCCCTCGCCGCCGATGACGGCTCCGCGCGCCATCATCCGCTCCACCACGTTCGCCTCGCCGACGGGAGCCCGCTCCACCGCGAGGCCGGACATCTTGGCCGCGTCGTCCACGACCAGGCTCGTGGAGAGGTTCGTGACGACGGGGCCGCGCAGCTGCGGCGGGACCGCGCGCACCGCGAATGCCAGGGTGTAGTCCTCGCCGATGGGCCTGCCGGACTCGTCCACGATGGCGAGGCGGTCCACGTCGGGGTCCACTGCGATGCCGAGGTCGGCGCCGCTCGCCCGAACGAGGGCGGACAGCTCGCCCAGGTGCTCGGGGATCGGCTCCGGTTCGTGGGGGAAGGCACCGTCCGGCTCGAGGTTGATCGCCCGCACCTCGCAGCCCAGCGCCTCGAAGAGGGCCGGCATGATAGTGGCGCCGGCACCGCGAACGCAGTCCAGCGCCACCCGGAACCGCCGCGAGCGGATGGCCACGAGGTCGAGCCACGGGAGGCCGAGGACGCGGTCCAGGTGACGCCCGACGGCGCCGTCGTCGCGCGAGCGGCGGCCCGCCGGACCGTCCGGCCCGACGCCCGCGCCATCGGCGAGGGCGAACAGCGCGTCGGCGTCCGGCCGCGTGAGGAACCGGCCGCCGGCGCCCACGAACTTGAGCGCGTTCCACTCGATGGGATTGTGGCTCGCGGTGACGACGATCCCGCCGTCGAGCGGCAGGTCCTCGACCGCGAGCTGCACCGTGGGGGTGGACACCATCCCGAGTTCCACGACCTCGACCCCGGCGGCCACGAGCGCGTCCGCGGCGGCCGCGTAGAACGCCGGGCCCGAGGCGCGCGAGTCCCGGCCGAGCCCCACGCGCCGCCCGCCGCGCGCCCGGACGAACGCGCCGTACGCCGCCGCATACCGCCGCACGACGTCGGTCGTGAGGTCGGCCCCCGCTATGCCGCGGACGCCGGAGACCGATCGCATCAGCGGGCTCACGACGTCACCCGATCGAGAAGGACGGAGCGACGTCGGGGGTCGGGATGGGGAGTGTGGCCACCTCGGGAAAGGCGCGCGCGAACGCCTCGACGCACTCCGCGTCGAACTGCCAGCCCACGCACCGCCGGAGTTCCGCGACGGCCTGCTCCGGCGAGTGCGAACGCATGTACGGCCGCCCGGTGGTGATCGCGTCGAACGAGTCCGCCACGCTGGCGAGGCGCGCCACGAGCGGGATGTCCTCACCCCGCAGGTGGTCGGGGAGGCCGGCCCCGTCGAGCCGCTCGTGGTGGGAGCGCACGACCGAGAGCACGACCGGATGGTCCTTGAGCAACGGCGCCAGGATCCGCTCGCCGACCGCTGGGTGCCCCATCACGTGGAGGTACTCGTCCTCGGTCAGCGGGCCGGGCTTCTGCAGGACGGCCTCCCGCACGCCGATCTTGCCGATGTCGTGCAGCTCGCCCCCCAGCTTGATCTCCGCCTGCGTCTGAGGGTCCAGGCCAAGCTCCCGCGCGATGCCCACGGCATACACCGCGACCCGGGCCGAGTGGCCGCGCGTGTATTGGTCCTTCGCCTCGAGCGCCTGGACCAGCGAATGGACGCCCAGAACGAACAACTCCCCGATGCGCACCGCCTGCTCCTGCACCCGCTGCTCGAGGTGGAGCTGGTACTCGCGGTTCTCGCGCAGCAGGCGCCGCTTCTCGAGCGCCTGGCGGATGCGCGCCCGCATCTCGTCGATCTCGAACGGCTTGGCGACGTAATCCAGGGCGCCTTGCGCGAGGCACGCCACGGCCGTCCGAACCTCGGACACGGCCGTCACCATCACCACCGCGGTCTCCGGCCAGCGGAGCCGCATCTCCGCGAGGAGTTGGGTGCCGTCCGTGACCGGCATCTGGATGTCGAGCATCGCGAGGTCGAACGGTTCCGCCTCGAGCAGCGCCGTGGCCTCGGCGACCGAGGGGGCCTGGCAGCACTCGAATCCCTCGCCCGCCAGGACGCGCACCATCACGTCCCGCACCTTCGCCTCGTCGTCCACAACGAGGCAGCGCACTCTCTGCTCGGCCATATGGGCTAGTTTACCGGAGCGCCACCGCCCTGTCCACCCGCTGCCTTGCTGCGGCCCCCGTCGCCCGGGTAAGGTTCCCTCACACCCATGCCCCCAAGCATCCCGTGACGCGCATCGACGACCACGACCGGGCCCACGGCATGGCCACGCGGGCCATCCACGCCGGCCAGCGGCCCGACCCGCTGGCCGGCGCGGTGACGTTCCCGATCTTCCAGACGTCCACCTACGTCCAGGATGGCCTCGGCAGGAACAAGGGGTACGAGTACGCCCGCACCAGCAACCCGACGCGCCAGGCCCTCGAACGCAACGTGGCGGCGCTGGAGGGCGGGACCCACGGCTTCGCCTTCGCGTCCGGGATGGCCGCCATCGACGCGGCCCTGAGACTGCTCTCCGCCGGCGACCACGTGGTGTGCGGCGAGGACGTCTACGGCGGCGCGCACCGCCTGATGGACAGAATCCTGACGCGGACGGGGCTCGCCTTCACCTTCGTGGACACCCGCGATCCGGCCGCCGTCGAGGCGGCGGTCACCAGGGCCACGAAGATGCTGTACGCCGAGACGCCGACCAATCCGATGATGCGCCTCGCCGACCTCGCCGCGCTGGGGGCGATCGCGCGGGCACACGGCCTGCTGTTCGTGGTGGACAACACCTTTGCGACTCCCGTCTTCCAGCGGCCCTTCGAGTTCGGCGCCGACATCATCGTCCACTCCACCACCAAGTACCTGAACGGCCACTCCGACATGGTCGGCGGCCTGCTCCTCGCGCAGGCCGACGAACTCGCCGAGCGGCTGGCCTACATCCAGAACGCGGCCGGCGCCGTGCCGGGACCGTTCGACTGCTGGCTCGCCCTGCGGGGGACCAAGACCCTGCCATTGCGGATGATGCAGCACGACGCCAACGGCCGGCGCATCGCCCAGTGGCTCGCGCAGGACCAGCGGGTCCGGGCCGTGCACTATCCCGGCCTGCCTTCGCACCCGCAGCACGAGCTGGCCCAGCGGCAGATGTCCGGTTTCGGCGGGATGCTGTCCATCGAGACGGGCTCGCTGGAGCGCGCGACCCGGATGCTGGAGCGCGTGAAGCTGTTCGCTCTGGCGGAGTCGCTGGGAGGGGTCGAGAGCCTCATCGGCCACCCGGCCACGATGACCCACGCGGCGGTCCCGAAGGCGATGCGTGAAGCGACGGGCCTCAGCGACGGGCTGGTGCGGCTGTCGGTGGGGATCGAAGAGGCCGACGACCTGATCGCCGATCTCGACCAGGCCCTCGACGGCTAGGACCGTGAAACGCCCGCACCCCCCGCTCGCGTAGGGGTGCGGACCCGAGCAAGGAGCACCGATGGACGAGCAACAGATGCCGGCCCTGCGCGCGCGGATCGTCCTCAAGCAGATCTCGGCCCGGGCGTGGGAGCATCCCGCCGACCGCGCGGCACTCAACACCCTGCGGTCACTGCCGGGATTCGACGACGTCCTCCGGAAGATCTACGGGTTCTTCGGAGAGCGGGGCATCCGGCTCCTCTTCCAGGCGAACGCCGTGCGCGTGGGGCCGACCCAGTTCCCCCGCGTGCACTCCACGTTCACCGAGGTGTGCGCGACGATGGACTGGGAGCCGCGGCCCGACCTCTTCATCTCGCAGACGCCCCTGGTGAACGCGGGCGCCTACGGGATGGACCGGCCGTTCATCGTGCTGAACTCCGGCGCGCTCAATCTCCTCGACGACGAGGAGCTGCGCACCATCCTGGGCCACGAGCTCGGGCACGTCATCAGCGGGCACGCCCTCTACCGGACGATCCTCGTCATCCTCCTCGAGTTCGGCTTCCGCAACCTGCCCTTCCTCGCGGGCATCGCGCTCCTGCCGATCCAGATCGCGCTGCTGGAGTGGTACCGGAAGAGCGAGCTCTCCTCCGACCGCGCCGGCCTCCTGGCCAGCCAGGACCCCGTCGCGTCGATGCGGATGTTCATGAAGCTCGCGGGCGGCGGCTCCATCGCCGAGATGGACCTCGACGCGTTCATGGTCCAGGCGAAGGAGTACGAGCAGGGCGGCGACGCCGTGGACACCGTCTACAAGGTGCTCAACACCCTCGGCGCCACGCACCCCTTCCACACCCTGCGCGCCGCCGAGCTGCAGCGCTGGGTCGAGGGCGGCGACTACGACCGCATCCTGCGCGGCGAGTACCCGCGGCGCGGCGCCACCGACGACCAGCGGCCGCTCGCGGAAGACCTCAGCGCGGCGGGCAAGTACTACGCCGACCAGGCCCGCGACGTCGTGGACAAGGTCGGTGAAGTGGCGAAGAAGGCCGCCGAGGCTTTCACGAGCGCCATCAAGGGCCAAGGCAACCGGTGAGGACGCTGGTAGTCGGCGGCGGCGGGCGCGAGCACGCGCTGGTCTGGGCTTGCCGGCGCGACTGCCCGAACAGCACCGTCTTCTGCCTGCCCGGCAACGCCGGCACCGCCCGCATCGCCACCAACCTGCCGGGCTCCGCGACGGACGTGCCGGGTGTCGTGCGCGCCGCGCGGGAGCACGGCGTGGAGCTCGTGGTCGTGGGCCCGGAGGCGCCGCTCTCCGCCGGGCTCGTCGATGCGCTGGTGGCGGCAGGCATCCCCGTCTTCGGCCCCACGGCGTCGGCCGCACGCATCGAGTCGTCGAAGGCGTTCGCCAAGGACTTGATGAACCGGCACGGCATCCCCACGGCGAGGTCAAGGACTTTCACCGAGCTCGCGGCCGCGGAGCGCTACATCGACGCGCACCCCGAGCCGTTGGTCGTGAAGGCGTCGGGCCTCGCCGGAGGCAAGGGCGCGGTGGTGTGTTCCTCGCGCACCGAGGCCCGCGCCGCCGCCCGGGCGATGCTTGGAGCGGGCGTCCTCGGCAAGGCCGGCAGCGAGATCCTGGTCGAGGAGTTCCTGGACGGCGAGGAACTCTCCGTCCAGGCAATCACCGACGGCGAGCACTTCGCCATCCTCCCCGCAGCGCAGGACCACAAGCGCCTCCAGGACGGAGATTTCGGACCGAACACCGGCGGGATGGGAGCCTACTGTCCGGTGGGCGTCGCGACGCCCCACCTGCTGCGGCAGGTGGCTGACGACATCATCGCGCCCACGCTCCGGGCCCTCAAGACCGAGGGCAGCCCGTACCGCGGCGTGCTGTACGCGGGACTGATGATCCGGCCCGACGGCTCCCCCGCCGTGATCGAGTTCAACTGCCGCTTCGGCGACCCGGAGGCGCAGGCGATCCTCACGGCGATGCCCTCCGATCTGCTGCCGGTGCTCCGGCTCATCGCCGAGGGTGGGTGGATGCCCAACGGGCTGAACCTCGGCGAGGCGCGCCACGCTTCGGTGACGACCGTCCTCGCGGCGGCGGGCTATCCCGACACGCCCGTCCTCGGCGCGGAAATCTCCTACCCCGAGGAACTCGAGGCGGCGGGCGACGTCATCCTCTTCCACGCGGGCACGAGCGTCGGGCCGGACGGCCGCGTGCGCGTCTCCGGCGGCCGCGTCCTCGGCGTGACGGCCACCGCCGCGACGATCGAGGAGGCGGCGCAGAAGAGCCGCGTCGCCGCCGACGCCATCCACTTCGAGGGGAAGCAGTTCCGCCGTGACATCGGCTGGCGGGAGCTCGCCCGCCGGAGCTGACGGCGTGCCGGAGCTCCCCGAGGTCGAGACCATCGCGCGGGACCTGCGGCCCGGCCTCACCGGCGCACGCATCGCCGGCGTGCGCGTCCACCGACCCCACATCCTCCGCCAGACCACGCCGGCCGCCTTCGCCCGGGCACTCCGGGGCCGCCGCATCGCCCTGGTGACGCGCCGCGCCAAGCACCTGGTGCTCGTCCTCGACGACGACGCGCGCGTGATCTTCCAGCTGCGCATGACGGGCTCGCTCTACGTGACCGATGCCCGCCGGCGCGATCCGTACTCGGTGCTCGAACTCAACCTCGGGGACCGCGGCCACCTGGTTTTCCGCGACGTGCGGAGGCTGGGAATCGTGCTCCGGCTCACGCCCGCGCGCTGGGCGGCGTACACCGAGCGGCTCGGGCCCGAGCCGCTCGAACGCGCATTCACGGCCGCTACCCTGGCTCGGGCGCTGTCCGGCCGGCTCGCGGTGAAGAAGGTGATCATGGATCAGCGGCGGCTCGCCGGCGTGGGAAACATCTACGCGAACGAGGCGCTCTGGCTCGCCGGAATCGACCCCTCGCGTTCCGCCGCCGGACTGGGAGAGGACGAGATCGCCGCCCTGCATCGGTCCATCGTGGGCGTGCTGCGCCGCGCGGTGCGCGGCCGCGGCACCACGATACGCGACTACCGCACCGGCACGGGCCAACCGGGCACCTTCCAAGGGCGGCTCGCGGTGTACGGCCGCGGGGGCGAGCCCTGTCTCCGCTGCGGCCACCACCTCGCCCTGACGCACGCGATCGACCAGCGCGCCACCTACTTCTGCCCGTGGTGCCAGTCCTAGCCCTCGGCCGCGCGACGCGGACCCCCGCGACGCTCGACGCCCTCCGGGTTCACGTGCGGGCGAACGCCGAGCGCCGGCCAGGCGTGTACGAACTCCTGGACGAGGGCGGCAGCATCTTCTACGTCGGCAAGGCCAAGAGCCTGCGGGCGCGGCTGCTCTCCTACTTCACCGCACCGTGGCCCGATTCCAAGAGCGCGCGGCTCATCCGTGCCGCAACGGCGATCCGCTGGCGCTACGTGCCGAGCGAGTTCGCCGCTCTGCTCGAGGAACTGCGTCTCATCAAGCGGCTCCGTCCCTACCGGAACGTCCATGGCAACCGGACGGCGCGCCGGACGGTCTTCGTCAAGCTCACGGCCGGTCCGGCGCCGAAGCTGCGGCTGACCACACGCACGGCGGACCCGGAGGCGCGGTACTATGGCCCGTTCCGCGGGAGCGGTCGCGCGGCCGCCGCGCTCAGGGTGGTGGACGACGTCCTCGGCCTCCGCGACTGCGCCCGGGACCGGCCGATGGTCTTCGGTGACCAGGCCGACTTCTTCGCCGCTCCCCTCGCGCCCGGTTGCCTCCGCCACGACCTCGGCACGTGCCTCGGCCCGTGTGCCGCGCGCTGTTCGGCGGACCGCTACGGCGCCGCGGTGCGCACGGCGGTGGATTTCCTCGAGGGCCGGACCGCCGAACCGATCGGCCGTGTCCTGGAGGTGATGGCGGATGCGGCCGAGCAGGCCGACTTCGAACGGGCCGCCGTGTGGCGCGAGAAGCTCGAGGCGGCGGAGTGGCTGTTCGGCGCCGTGGCGCGCCTGGCGACGGCGCTGGACGCGCTGAGCTTCGTCTACGTGGTCCGCGACGCCACGGGCGGGGGCGACGACCGCGTTTATCTCGTCCGCCGGGGCCTTGTGCTGGCGGAGGCGCCGCTGCCCCGGACGCCGATCGAGCGGCTGGCGTTCGCCGCCGCCGTGGAGCGGCATGCGGACGCTCCGGCCCCGGCCCTCGTCGCGCGGTCGGCGACCGAGATGGACCAGATACTTCTCGTCACCAGTTGGTTCCGGCAGCACCCGGACGCCTTCGAGGCGACGACGACGTTCGCCCGCTGGTTGACCGCCCGCTGAGGCCACCCCCTTGCGGCGGCCGCGAACGCGGGGATCTTCGATATGCTCAAACTCTACTCGTCATTCGTCAACCAAGGAGGCCCGCCGTGAGTTGGCACCGACTCACCGCCGCCCTCGTCCTCGCGCTGGCCGCCGCACCCCTCGCGGCCCAGCAGCCGAGCACCGGCGAGCGGCTCCCCGTCGTGAAGTACGTCCTGCCCAACGGCATGACGTTCCTGCTCCTGCGGAAAGAGGGGGCGCCCACCGTCTCGTTCGTGACCCAGTTCCGCGCGGGGGCCGTGGACGAGTGGACCGGAATCTCGGGCACCGCGCATCTCTTCGAGCATATGCTCTTCAAGGGGACACCGACGCTCGGCACCCGCGACTACGCGGCCGAGCAGCGGATCTTCCCCCGCATCGATGCGGTGGCGGATTCGCTGACGGCGGAGTTCCGGAAGGGCGCCCAAGCCGACACGGTGGTGATGACGCGCCTTCGCGACCGGCTGCGCGTGCTCGAGGACTCGGCACGGCAATTCGTGGTCAGCAACGAACTGGACCGGATCCTCACCGAGAACGGCGCGCAGAACCTAAACGCCTCGACGTCCAGCGACGGGACGAACTACTTCTTCGCGCTGCCCGTGAACCGGGCCGAGTTGTGGTTCGTGCTCGAGAGCGACCGGGTCAGGAACCCGGTGCTCCGCGAGTTCTACTCCGAGCGCGACGTGGTGATGGAGGAGCGGCGCCTCCGCGTCGAGACCCAGCCGATGGGCCTGCTGCGGGAGGAGTTCCTGCAGGCCGCCTTCCGGGCGCACCCGTACGGCCGGCCGATCGTCGGTGTCGCGAGCGAGATCCAGGCGGTCTCCCGCAACTCCACCCAGGAGTACTTCCGCCGCTACTACGGCCCCAACAACGCCGTGGTCGCCATCGCTGGCGACATCGACACCACGCAGATGAAGCGCTGGATCGACCAGTACTTCGCGACCATCCCGGCGGGCGAGCCGTACCGGCCCGTCGTGACGCAGGAGCCTCCGCAGCACGGCGAGCGGCGCATCGAGGTCGAGTACGACGCCAATCCGGTCGTGATGATCGGCTACCACGTGCCGAACGCGCTGCACCCCGACGCGCCGGCGCTGCGGGCGCTGGCCAGCATCCTGACCGGCGGCCGGACGTCCCGCCTGACGCAGCGCCTCGTCGTGCGCGACCGGTGGGCGGTACAGGTCTTCGCCGGCCAGCAGCCCGGCTCGCGCTACCCGCGGCTCTTCACCTTCACCGCCGTGCCCATCGCCCCGCACACCACGCAGGAGATCGAGACCGCCATCTACGAGGAACTGGACCGCATCCAGCGCGAGCCGCCCAGCGACTTCGAGATGCAGCGGATCCGGAACGCCTCGGAGTACGGGTCGGTCAGTCGCCTCGACAACAGCTTCTTCCTCGCGCTGCAGCTCGCCAGCAGCGAAGCGCTGTGGAACGACTGGACGCGGACCTTCCGCGACGATGCCGCCGTGCAGCGCGTCACTGCCGCGGACGTGCAGCGCGTGGCGAGGACCTACTTCTCCAGGACCAACCGGACCGTGGCCACGCTCGTCCGTCCGCCGCGGCCCGCTCCGCTCGGAGGGACCAACTGATGACCGCCATCTCGCGTCACGGCCCCGCGGCGCTCCTGCTCGCCGCCGCCGCACTGGCGACTGCGGCCCCGGCGGCCGCGCAGCAGGACACCCGCGCCCGCGTGCGGCAGCTCGCGTCGCAGTTCCAGGCGCTCCGCTTCTCACCGCCGAGCCCGCGCCAGGTCCGGCTGTCCAACGGCGTGCAGGTCTTCCTGCAGGAGGACCACAGCCTCCCGCTGCTCAACGTCAACTTCGTCCGCAAGGTCGGGGTCGTGAACCTCCCCGACTCGCTGTGGGCCGCCGGCTGGCAAGCGGACGGCCTGATGCGCACCGGCGGCACCACCACGCTCCCGCCGGACTCCATCGACAAGCTGATCGAGTTCTACGCGCTCGGGCTGGGTTTCATGACGAGCTACGAGGAGTCGTCAGCCTACGCCAGCGGCCTCTCGCGGCACCGCGATATCATGCTCGGGCTCCTGTTCGACATGATGCGCAACCCCCGCAACGACACCTCGCGCATCCGTGAGGTGGTCGCACAGGTCGAGGAGAGCTGGCGGCGCCGCAACGACCAGCCCGGCTCCATCCTCAACCGGGCGTGGGCCCAGGTGATGTACGGCGACCACCCGCTCGCCAAGACCATGTCCACGCCGGAGGAGGCGCTCGCCCTCACCCCCGAGCGTCTGCGCACCGTCGAGGGGATGCTGCTCTGCCCGGACCGGATGATCGTCGGGGTGACCGGCGACTTCGACACCCGCGCGATGATTGCGAAGCTCGAAGAACTCTTCCGCGGCTGGGGCCGCTGCCCCGCCGGGACCCGCCCGATGCCGCCGATCCAGTGGCCCCAGGGCCCGCGCGTAGTGCTCATCGAGAAGGACGTGAACCAGAGCAACATCCGGATGGGACACGCCGGCGGCATCCGCGTGGGCAACACCCCCGAGTACTTCGCCGCGCAGGTCGCCGACTTCCTGTTGGGCGGGGGCGGCGGCTTCAACTCGCGGCTACTGCAGCGGGTACGGAGCGACTCCGGGTTCGCCTACAGCGTCTTCTCGAACTGGGGCGCCGAGACGGACCGGGAGGACGTCTTCTTCGCCGGGGCGCAGACCCGGGCCGACAAGACCGTCGGCGCCATCTCGCTGATGCGCTCGATCATCGGCTCGATGGTCGGCGATCCGGTGACGGCGGCGGATGTCCGGCTCGCCCAGGACAACGAGACCAACTCGTTCATCTTCCGCTTCGAGACGCCGGCCCAGATCGTGGGACAGCAGGTCTCCTACGTGCTGGGCGGTCTGCCGCCGAACTGGTTCGACCTCTACCTGCGCGGCATCCAGGCCGTGACACCGGAGCAGGTGCGGCAGGCGTCGGAGCGCTACCTCCACCCCGACCGGCTGATCACCGTCGTGGTCGGCAATCCGGCCGCGTTCGAGAGGCCGTTGTCCACGCTCGGCACGGTGACGACGATGCGGCTGGAGGAGATCAGGCGGTAAGCGGCACGATCCGCGCCCGGGGAGGGATGCCCGCCTCCGTCTCGATGATCGCGACCGACGGGATCCGGTCGGAGCGGTGCGCGCCTGCCGACCCGGGATTCAGCACCATCGAGTAGTCCTCGAACGCGTGGATCAGCGGTTTGTGCGTGTGACCGAAGACGATCACGTCGGCGTCCGGGAAGGCCTCCTTGAGATCGTCGGGCCGCGGCGAGCCGAACTGGTCGCCGTGCGTGACCACGAAACGGAACCCGTCCACGGTGACCGCGGCGACCCGCGGCAGGCGCGCGCGCAGCGCACCGCCGTCCACGTTGCCGTAGACCGCCGTGACCGGCGCCAGCGCCTCCAGCGTTGCGAGGATGGCTGGCTCGCCCACGTCACCGGCGTGGAGGATGAGGTCCACCCCCGCGAAGACGTCGAGCACTCTCGGACGGAGCGCGCCGTGCGTGTCCGCGAGGACGCCCAGCCTCACCAGCGGCTCCGAACCACCCGGCCTGTCCACCGCTTCGTGAGCTTCACCTCAACGCCGACGTGATCGAGCACCCGCTGCACGATGAAGTCCACCAACTCGTCCACGCGCTTGGGCTTCTCGTAGAACCCGGGCGCCGCCGGGATCACCGTAGCACCCGCCTCGGCCACCGCCAGGAGGTTCCGGAAGCTCCGGTGATCACGAAGACGAGCGGCTGGGTCATCGCCCTCTCCTGTTCGGCGCGGGACGGCGCACGGGGTGCGGCTGCGGCCGTGGCGGCACGGGGGCGCGCAACGGCTTCGGCTGCGGCTTCGGCGGGCCGCCGGGACCCGGGCGCGGCATACCCCGGCCCTGACCGGGACTGCTCGGGCCGCCGCGCTCCGCCCCGCTCACCGGAGCGCCGCGTCGGCGATCGCTGCGGCCATCACGCCCGCCGATCTCGTCGAGCGAGGAGACGCCCATCGCCAGGCAGACGCACCGGTCGGCGACCTCGGTGATCTCCTTCACCGTCGAGACGGACTCCCTCACGCGGACGAGCTCGCCGGCCTCGTCCAGCGCGCGAACGAAGTCGCGCAGGCTGTCCATCGTCATCGCTCACCCCAGTGCACGGCGGCGATGCCGCCGGTCAGGAGTTCGTGGCCGCATGCCCCGGAACCCCGGCCGCGCCAGGGCGCGCTCGCGCCAGGATCGGTCGACGTTCACCGACAAGACGTGATTCAGGAGATCGTACGTCGGGGCGATGGAGGAGAACATCTCGCGCACGTACCGGCGCTGCTCGGCGGACCCCGCACCCGGCCCGTCGGGGGAAGCCTTCACGGACGGGGATGCGGGCAGGGCGGCATTCACAGCGTAGATTACCCGGCGCATGCCGACCGCGAAAGACCTTGCATCGCTCAGCGATCAGCAGGTCGTGGAGCTGGCACGCGCCGGCAAAGAGGTGGCGTACCGGGAGCTTCTACACCGGTACGAGCGCCCCGTGTTCTCCCTCATCTACCGGATGGTGCGCCACCACGCCGCGGCGGAGGACCTGGCCCAGGAGACCTTCGTCAAGGTCCTGAACGCGCTCGACAGCTACCGCCCAGAGTACAAGTTCTCGTCCTGGATCTTCAAGATCGCGAACAACGCGGCGATCGATCACCTCCGCCGCCGCGAAGTGAGCACCCTGTCGCTCGACGGGGCCCCGGACGCCCGGACGGCCGACGAGATCGAAGCGACCGCGCTCCAGGTCACCGACCACAGCCCGAACCCACTGGCCGAAGTGGAGTCGCGGGAACTCGGGGCCACCATCGAACAGGCCATTGCGAAGCTCCGGCCCGAGTACCGGGCCTGCATCCTGTTGCGCCACGTCGAAGGCCGAGCGTACGAGGAGATCGCCGAGGCGCTCGACCTGCCCCTCGGCACGGTCAAGACCTACATTCACAGGGCCCGCCTCGAACTGCGCGAGTCGCTGGCCCACCTCAAGGATGGCTGAAACCTGCCCCCCAGGGGCTTCGTAGGGCACTCAGTCAGGAGGTAGGCGTGTGACGGACAAGTACTTGGAACAGGACGAGCTGGACCGGCTGATCACCCGGGAGCTCTCGCGCCTGCCCTGTTACGCCCCATCCCGGGGGTTCCAGGGCAGGGTCATGGCCCACGTGCGTCTCCCGGAGCCGCGGGCGCTCGTCGTCCTGCAGCGCTCCCGCGCCTGGCTGTTCCAGCCGCGCCGTGCGCTCGCCTTGGCGGGTGCCTACGCCGCCTGTGCCGCGATCGCCCTGGGGTTCGCGGTGCCGTGGGTGCTCCAGCACAGCCCGTCCATCTCCTACGGCACGGGCCTGATGGCGGCGAAGGTCCTCGGCGCCGCCCGCGAGCTGGGGATGGCCCTGGCAGGTTGGGTGCTGACATCCCGTTCCTACGAGACCGTGCGCTCCCTGCCGATTCTGCAGGAGCATCTCGCCGGGATCGCCGTGCTGCTGACGGTCGCGTATGCGGCGACCGCAGTGGCACTCCACCGTCTACTCAAGAGCCCAAGGGGGAAGAGTGTACCGATCTCGTCTGCTCTGTAGCCTCCTCTGGCTCACCCTCCTCGCCTGCGCTCCGGTGCGGGACCTGGAGGCCGGGGAGCGGAAGGGGAAGGCCGCGGACGCCAAGGCATTGTTCATCGACGGGCTCCGCTTTGTGCGTCATGCCATCGGGCTGGAACGCGACACGACTGTGGTCTCACACACCGTCTCGTTGAGTCCTCGGGAAGCCTCGGTGGAGCTGGAACTGGCCGACGGCACCATGCGAGTGGTCGCGCTTCGCGCCGGCGAGGTGCTGGTGGACGGCGCGCCCGTCGCGCGCTACCGCGCCGGCGGGGCACTGGACCGCGCCTGGCGCCGGCTGCTCGCGGAGGGCTCCGCCTCCGACACGCGGACGCTCCTCGCGGCCGTGCGGGCGTTCAATATCTCCGGCCGGGCCGGGGATGACGTCACCGCCGGGCGCCGCCTCACCGCGGCGTTCCGCAACCTGACCGCGGCCTCTCCCGCGGAAGCCGCCGCGAGTCTGGGCGAGGCCGCCACGCAGGCCGCTGCCATCGCGACCCAAGGCATCGCCGCGGGCCTGGCCGATTCCATCGCCAAGGCGTTCACCATGGCCGACGTGGCGACGCTCGACAGCCTCGAGCGCGCCCTCCGGGCAGTGCCCGACATCGGCCCCGACATCGCCGTCTCGGTGCGCCGCAGCCCGCTGCGCGTCGGCGACGTGACCGTGCCGGCGGGCAAGGTCGTGACCGGCAACCTGGTCGTTTTCCGGGGCGACGTGGACGTCTACGGCACCGTCACCGGCAACGTCCTCGCACTGCTGGGGGACGTGATCTCCCACGACGGCGGGCTCATCGAGGGCAGCGCCGTCGCGGTGGGCGGCCGGGTCGTCGAAGCGGGCGGGACGATCCGCGGCGACATCAAGACGCTCACCGCGCTGGGCAGGCTGGCGGCGGCGCAGGGAGAGGAGGCAGCGCACGGCTCGGCGCTTGACCGGCTGTTCAACGACGTCGGCACGGTGGTCGCGTTCTTCATCGCGTTGGCGATGGTGGGTTTCGGCACGGTGTTCTTCGGACGCCGGTACGTCGAGGTGATCGCCGATACCACCACGCATTCCTTCGGACGCTCGTTCGTCGTCGGGCTGCTCGGCCAACTGCTCCTGCTGCCCGCCTTCGCGATGATGATCGTGGGCCTCGTGCTGACGATCGTCGGTATCCTCGTCCTGCCGTTCGCGGCCCTGGCGTTCGTGCTCGGCGCCGCGGCAGCGGTGCTGGGAGGCTACCTCGCGGTCGCGCACGCCGTGGGCGAGACGGTCACGCGCCGCCGCATGGCGAACGGCGCCTTCGTGCGCAGCCCGAACTCGTACGGTTACATCTTCACCGGGCTCACCGGGCTGCTCGGCCTGTGGGCGGCGGCGGCGCTGTTCGGCTGGATCGGTCCCGTCGTCGCGCTCTTCAAGGTGGCGGCGGTCCTGGTCACGTGGGTGGCGGCGACGACCGGCTTCGGTGCAGTGCTCCTCTCGCGGGCCGGGATGCGCGAGACGTTCGCCGGCCGCTATTCCGGCGAGATGACGGACGAGTACCTCTGGGCCACGCCGCCGGCAACCCCGACCGCGGCACGGATGGGCCGGCAGTCGTGAGACTGCGACCTACCGTCCTTCTCCTCGCGGCCGCCTCCATGGCGGCCGCGTCGCCTCTCCCCGCCCAGACCTGGCGGACCCTCACCTCGGCGCGCCAGCGCCACGGGGAGACCGCTCTCACCGTGCACGTGAACTACGGCGCCGGCGAGTTCCGGCTCGGCGCCGCGCCAGAGGGCACGCTCTACCGGATGGAGCTGCGGTACGACGAGGACCGGTTCACGCCGGTGCGTGACTACGATGCGGAAGCCACCCGGCTCACCCTCGGCATCCGCGGACGCGGCGGCCGCGTGACGCTGGGAGACCGGAGAAGCGGTGAGCCCGTGCCCTCCCTCGACCTTAAGCTCGCGCCGGACATCCCGCTCGTCCTCGACCTCGAGCTCGGCGCCGTCAAATCGCGCGTGGACCTCGGCGGTCTGGCCCTCCGTCGCGTGCGCTACCGTACGGGCGCGTCCGAGACCGACCTGCGCTTCAGCCGGCCGAACCCCGAGGACTGCGAGGAGCTTCAGCTCGAGGCCGGGGCGGCAGCGCTCCGCGTCTGGTCGATCGGGAACGCGAACTGCCGGCAGGTCCGCTTCGACGGCGGCGTCGGCGACGTGACGCTGGATTTCTCGGGAGCCTGGCGCGGGGAGATGGTGGCGGGGCTGAACGTCGCGTTCGGCACGCTGACCCTGATGTTGCCGAGGGATGCCGGGGTGTCGGTGCGCGTGACCCGCTTCCTGGCGTCGTTCGAGCGGACCGGCTTCGTGAAGCGCGGCGACACGTACTACACCCCCGGATACGACACGTCCAGCCGACGGCTCGCGCTCGACGTGCGCGCCGCCCTCGGCGGCATCGACGTCGTCTGGACGGGCGCCGGCCGCTAGGCCGCGCCGGTGGACCGGGCGGTCGCCCGCACCTCCACTCCGCGCGTCGCCCCCAGCGCGTCGTCCGCTCTGGCATCCCGTACCGCGACCTCGACCGTCCCCCCCGAACCCACGAACGCCACCGGGTCACCGGTCGCCACATCCGCGAAGGTGCGGCGCAGCACGAGGTCGTAGGCCCCGATCCGGACGGTGGCCCCCTCGGCCACACGGACGCCTGGGAGGTTGGTGACCAGCGTCCCGAACCGGTCCACGTGCACCACCTCGCCGACCCAATCGCCGCCGTGGCGCTCCAGCCGGAGCGGCGGCAGCAGCACGGGGTCGGAGACCTCGCGGCCGAGCGCATCCACGGTCTCGCCCCGCGCGAGCCGCGCCGCCGCCGGGGCGAAGAGGTCTCGCCCGTGGAAGGTCGGACTCGCGTCGGCGGACACGCTGAGCGCCACCACGCGCCCCTGGCTGCCGCGGAGCACGCGCGTGAGGAGCCCGTTGTCCGGGGCGACGAAGCGGTGGCCGCCGGCCTCGGCGGCGAGCGCGCGGCGCCGCGTTCCCACACCGGGATCGACAACCGCGAGGTGGACGGTGCCGGAGGGGAACGCCTGCCAGGTTCGGCCAAGAACGTGGGCGGCAGCCACGACATCGCCGGGAGTCAAGTCGTGCGAAATGTCCACCAGCGTGGCGCCGGGCGCCCCCCTGAGGAGCGCGCCCTTCAGCTCGGCGACGTAGCCGTCCACCGTGCCGAAGTCCGAGAGCAACGTGATGATCATGGTCACACCTTCACGGACTGCCAGCGCTCGCCGCTCCACAGCATGGCCATCGCGACGCCACGGCCCACCCCCGTCAGGGAGATCGCCCACCAAATCCCCACGAGGCCGTACGCGCCTGCGAGCCAGGCACCGAGCGGGATGCGCGCGGCGGTGAGGCACACCGACCAGAGCATCGGCTGGAGGGTGAACCCCGCCCCGCCCATCGCACCCTCGAGCACGAGCTCGACCGCCATCGCGATCTCGGCGACCGCGATGATCCGGAGGTAGCTCGCCCCGTCGGCGATGACCTCCGGGCTGCTGGTGAAGACACTCACCAGGATTTCGGGGAACGCAAGGAACGCGATCGCGGCGAGGCTGCCCGCGGTCAGTGCGTATCCCGTCGTGATCCACCCGGCGCGCCGGGCCCGGTCGGGCCGGGCGGCACCGAGATTCTGCCCGACCACGGCCGCCGCCGCGAGGGCGAAACCCGTCGCCGCCATGTAGGCGAAGCCCTCCAGCTTGTGGCCCACACCGAGTGCGGCCAGGGCCGGCGTTCCGAACCGCGTCGTCACGCGCGTCAGCCCGATGTACACCAAGCTGAATATGATGCCCGTGGCGGCCGTCGGCGCGCCGACGCGCACCACCGCGAGCGCGGAGCGCCAGTGCCAGACGGCCAGACGGACGAGCCGCCGGCGCACCAGGAACACGAGCCCGAAGAGGACGGTGAGGCCGCGCGTGGCGATGGCGGCGATCGCGGCGCCCGAGATGCCGAGGGCCGGGAGCGGTCCGACCCCGAGGATGAGGAGCGGATCCAGCACCAGGTTCACCACGATCGAGCCCGCGAGCAGCACCAGCGGCGTGCGCGTATCACCCGACGCGCGGAAGGTCGCTTCGGTGGCGAAGTACCCGAAGATGAACGGCGTTCCGATGAGGTAGGTGCTGAGGTAGAGGCGCCCCATCTCGGTGACGTCGGGCGGGGTCCCCATGATCGCGAACAGCCACGGCAGTCCCAGCCAGCCCGCGATCGCGACGGCCACGCCGCCGAGGAGTCCGAGCGCGAGAGTGGTCCCCGCGGCGACCGCGGCGAGGCCGTGCGCGCCCTCGCCGTGGCGGCGGGCGGCAACCGCGGTGAGCCCCACCCCGATCATCTCGCCGACCGCGATCAGCATCCACACCGCGAAGCCCGCCGTGGAGACTGCGGCCAGCGCCACGGGGCCGAGGATCCGCCCCACCCAGAACGTATCGATGAGCAGGAAGACCAGTTGCAGGAGCGCGGCGCCGACGGCCGGGACAGCGACGCGGAGGATCGCGGCGGACAGACGCCCGGTGGTGAGGTCGGCCGCGCCGGCCGGTGGGGCGGCCGCGGTCATGGCCCCGGGCCAGGACCGTTCAGGAACCGACGGAAGACCGGGTTCTCCGGATACTGTTCAGCGAGGCCGGCGACGATCCGGAGCGCTGCCTCGCGGAGCGAAGCGTCGCGTTCCGCCTCGCGGAACAGCGCGCTGGCGTACAGCCACCGCCCCTCGGTGCGGGTGAGAACGCCCTCGTCCGCCACGCGCCGGAACATCTCCATCGCGCGGTCCGCGTCCCCTCCGCCGAGGCCGATGATCCGCGCCACGAGCCGGGCCAGCGCGCTCGCGCGCGCCAGGCCGTACTCGTACACCGCGAGCCCGAGGAGGCAGTCAACGCACGAGGAGTCGAGCTCCAGCGCGCGCTCGAGCGCGCCGCGCATCCGGCCCGCCTCACGCGATGCCCGCCAGTACTTCCCCTGCAGTTCCGCCTGCCGCGCGCGATAGCCGTAGGCCGAACCGAGCCAGAAGTAGAGCGCCGCCCGCGCCGAGTCGTCCGGGGCCGCGGCGAGCGCCGCTTCGGCCCGCGTGGCCCCTTCGGCGAGCAGCGCGTCGATGGAGTCGGAGAGGAACCGCTCCTCCTCCCGCGCCTCACCCCACCAGATGAGCGACGACGCGGCGAGCGTGGGGCCGACGGGGTCCCGCGGGAGCGACTGGGCGAGACGACTGAAGTAGAGATGGGCCGCCGAGAAGCGGCCGCGGTAGATGAGGTCTTGCCCGGAGGCGATCTCGGACGGCGTCGCCCGCTCCTGCGCCCGCAGCGGCTGCGCCGCGGCGAGGAGCGAGGCCAGCGCCGCGAGCGCTAGTCGACGATGACGGGGAGCCGGACCGACTGGCCGCTGACCAGTTGAACGACCGCCGCGGCAAGATCTAACAGCGCCCGGGCCGCGGCCGAACCCGGTTCGCCCAGCACCACCGGCACTCCCGTCTCGCTGAGGTCCGGCATCCCGGCCTGCAGCGGCACCTCGGCCAGGAGCGGCAGGCCGAGCTCCTCGGCGAGCCGCCGGCCGCCGCCACTGGCGAAGATGGCGGTGCGCTCGCCGCAGTGCGGGCACGCGAAGTAGGACATGTTCTCGACGATGCCCAGCACGGGAACGCCGACCTTCTCGAACATCTTGGCGCCGCGGAGCGCGTCTCCCACGGCCACTTCCTGCGGCGTCGTCACGATGAGCGCGCCGTCCAGGTGCACCGACTGGACCAGGCTCAACTGCGCGTCGCCGGTGCCCGGAGGCAGGTCCACGATGAAGTAGTCGAGCTGGCCCCATTCCACGTCGGTCAGGAACTGCTGGATGATCTTCTGGATGATGGGGCCGCGCCAGATGGCCGCGGCGTCGCGTTCGACGATGCTGCCGAGCGACATCACCTTCACCCCGTGCGCCTCGACGGGCTGCATCTTCCCGTCGAGCACTAGGGGCTGCTGGCCGACGATGCCGAACATCCGCGGGAGGTTCGGCCCGTAGATGTCGGCGTCCATCAGCCCGACGCGGTGGCCGGCCGCGGCGAGCGCGACCGCCAGGTTCGCGGCGACGGTGGACTTCCCCACCCCGCCCTTGCCGCTCGAGATCGCGACGATGCGCCCGAGGTGCGGCAGCTGCCGTGCCGAGGGCGCCGGCGTCGCCTTGGGCGTCGGCTGCGCCGGCTCCACGCTGCCGTGCGAGGGCGGCAGGTGGCTCGGCCCCGTCCCGGACGCCGGGTCGTGGAAGTCGAGCTTCACGCCCGTGACCCCCTCGACGTCCCGCAGCGCCGCGCGGATCTCCCGCGCCAGCGACGCCGGGTCCTCGCGACGCAGCAGCACCGCGAGCCGCACCTTGCCGTCGGGCTGGACCTCGATCCCGGCGACCGTTCCCGCCGAGATCACATCCTTGCCGACGCGCGGGTTGAGGACACCGGTGAGCGCCGCCGCGACCCGAGCCTTCACGGGATCGTGCGCCACGCGCTAGATCGCCTCGACGGTCTTCACTTCGGGGACCGAGGCCCGCAGCCGAGACTCGATGCCGTGCTTGAGCGTCATCGTGGACGCCGCGCACCCGACGCAGTGGCCCATCAGCCGCACCTGCACGATGCCTTCCTGCTCGTCGAAGTCCACGAACTCCACGTCGCCGCCGTCCATCTGGATGGCGGGCCGCACGGTGTCGAGGACGCGCTCGATCTTCTCGATGGTGGTCATGCGTACGGAATGTACCCGGCTAGCGGGGTGGAGAAAAGCCGATCAGCGGGCCGCGCCGTCGCCGAGCAGACCGCGTGCCGCACCCAGCACGGTGCGCTGGACCTCGTCCAGCGTGCCGGCGAGGGACGCGCCCGCAGCCTTGGAGTGGCCGCCGCCGCCGAAGCCGCGGGCGAAGGTGGCGACATCCACGTCGCCGACCGACCGGAAGGACACCTTGATGCTGCCGCTCGCGAGCGGCCGGAAGAGCAGTGCGAGGCGTGTGCCCTGCACCGAGCGCGCCATCTCCACGAGGCCATCGAGATCGTCGGGCGTGGTGCCGTGCCGCTCGACGGCCCCCGCCGGCACGGTGAGCCAGGAGAGGCCGACGTCCGGCTCGACCACCAGCGTCTCGAGCACTTCGGCGGCGAGGCGCAGCCGGCCGATCGGCGCGGTGGCGTACACCTGCTCGTAGACGCACTCCGGGCGCACGCCGTGCTCGAGCAGCGACGCGGCCACGCGCAGCACCCGCGGACCGGTGTTGGCGAACCGGAAGCCGCCGGTGTCGGTGAGGATCGCGACGTACAGCCCCCGGGCCGCCTCGGGCGAGAGGGGCCAGCCGACCGTGGCGGCCAGGTCGTAGACGAGTTCGCCCGTGGCCGCGGCTGCGGCGTCCACGAGGCGGGGGCCGGCCGGCAGCGTGCCCGGCGAGAGGTGATGGTCGATGCAGGCCGCCACGGCGCCCCGCTCCGCGAGCGGCTGGCCGAGGTGTCCCAGTCTGCCGAGGTCGGCGATATCGAGCACGAGGAAGAGGTCGGCGCCGCGGATGGCCTTCACCGCGTCGGCCGTGCGGTCGTGCGCGCGCACCGGCTCGCGCAGGAACGCGAACCGCTCGGGGATGGGCGTCGGGTTGGCGATGGCGACCTGCTTGCCCAGCGCCAGCAGCAGGTGCACAAGCGCGATCTCGCTGCCGATCCCGTCGCCGTCCGCGTTCACATGGGTGGTGAGGACGATGCGGTCCGCCGCCGCGACGGCGGCCGCCACCTCGCGTGCCGCCCGCGCGCGGGCGGCGACGACGCGCTCGAACCTTGGTCGTGTCGGCATCTGGCCGTGCAGGGTACAGGGGCGGGCCCGCCCGGGCAAGCCGCGGGGCCCCAAGCTCAGCGGCCGGCCCCGGTGCTCCGGAGCCGGCCGCTGCACCCGTGCGGAAGGGCGCGATCAGGCGGCTGTCGTCGCCCCGCGCAATTGCTGCTGCAGGTGGCTGTGCTTGCGGCCGTAGCCGAAGTAGATGGCGAATCCGATCAGCAGCCACACCAGCAGCCGGAGCCACGTGTCCATCGGCAACGTCAGCATCAGCCCGGTGCAGCAGAGGATGCCCATGATCGGGACGAACGGAACCCACGGCGTCTTGAACGGGCGGTCGAGGTCGGGCCGCGTCTTGCGGAGGATCAGGACGCCGACGCAGACGAGCACGAAAGCGAGGAGCGTACCGATGTTCACCAGCTGGCCCAGGAGCTGCAGCGGCAGGATGCCCGTGGCCAGACCGACCGCGATGCCGGTGAAGATCGTCGACAGGTACGGCGTCCGGAACTTGGGGTGGACGGACCCGGCCCACTTCCCGAGCAGCCCGTCGCGCGACATCGAGTAGAAGACCCGGGACTGACCGAGCAGCATCACCAGGATCACGGAGCCGAGTCCGAGCACGGCGCCGACGTCCACCATCAGCCGCACCCAGGTCGGCGCGCCGATCCTCTCCATCGCGTAGGCCATCGGCGCGGGCAGGTTCAGCTCGGTGTAAGGCACCATCCCCGTCAGCACCGCGGCCACGACGACGTAGAGCACGGTGCAGATCGCCAGCGACCCGAGGATGCCGATCGGCATGTCGCGCTGCGGGTTCCGGGCCTCCTGCGCCGCCGTCGAGACGGCATCGAAGCCGATGTACGCGAAGAAGACGAGCCCGGCGCCGCGCAGGACGCCCGACGGGCCGAACGTGCCCCATTCGCCGGTGTTCGCCGGGATGAACGGCTTCCAGTTCGCGGGGTTGATGTGCCCGAGGCCGACGAAGACGATCAGCAGAATGATGGCGACCTTGAGGATCACGATGAAGTTGTTGACGGTCGCGGATTCCTTGATCCCGATCACGAGGATCGTGGACATCAGCGCCACGACGAAGACCGCCGGCGCGTTGATGATCGCGCCCGTCAGGTTGAGGCCCGCGTGCGAGCAGCCGGCCACGGCGGCCTGCACGTTCGCGCCGGTGCACCACGCCGTGGGCGCGCGGGTCAGCGTTTCGGGCAGGACGACGCCGATCTGGCTGAGCAGGCTCACGAGGTGGCCCGACCAGCCCACCCCCACCGTCGCGGCGCCGGCCGCGTACTCCAGGACGAGGTCCCAGCCGATGATCCAGGCGATGAGCTCGCCCATGGTCGCGTACGAGTAGGTGTACGCGCTGCCGGCCACCGGCACGGCGCTGGCCATCTCGGCGTAGCAGAGGCCGGCGAAGGCGCACGCGATGCCGACGAGGATCATCGAGATCGGCACCGCGGGACCCGCGTGGAGCGCGGCCGCCTGGCCGGTCAGCACGAAGATGCCCGCGCCGACGATGGCGCCGATGCCGAGGGTGGTGAGATTCAGCGGCCCGAGGGACCGCTTCAGCGAGTGCGCGCCTACTTCACTGGCCTCCGCGCGCAGCACAGTCACGGACTTGGTCGCCCACACACTCATGAGCCGATCTCCCGTCTGGGAAGGAACCCGGTCAGCCGCTAGACGCTGTAGTTCGGCGCTTCCTTGGTGATGGCGACGTCGTGCGGGTGCGACTCGCGCAGTCCCGCCGAGGTGATGCGGACCATCTGCGTCTCCGACTGCAGCGCCTTGATGGTCTCTACGCCGCAGTACCCCATTCCGCTGCGGAGCCCGCCGACGAGTTGGAAGAGGACGTCGGCCACGGGGCCTTTGTACGGCACCCGCCCCTCGATGCCCTCGGGGACCAGCTTCGAGGGCGACAGCTCGCCTTCCTGGAAGTAGCGGTCGGCCGAGCCGTCCTGCATCGCGCCGAGGCTGCCCATCCCGCGGATGACCTTGTAGCGCCGCCCCTCGTAGAGGAACGACTCGCCGGGACTCTCCTCGGTGCCGGCGAGCAGAGCGCCCATCATCACGCTGTCGGCGCCCGCGGCCAGGGCCTTCACCGCGTCGCCCGAGTACTTCACGCCGCCGTCGGCCACAATCGGGACACCGCCCGCGCCCGCCACCGCGTCGATGATCGCGGTGACCTGCGGGACGCCGATGCCCGCGACGACGCGCGTCGTGCAGATGGAGCCGGGCCCCACGCCGACCTTGATCGCGTCCACGCCGCGCGCGACGAGGGCCTTGGCGCCTTCGGCCGTGCCCACGTTGCCGCCGATGATCTGTGCCTCGGGTAGCGCCTCGCGCAGCGCCGCTATGGCCCGGAGCACCCCTTCGCTGTGGCCGTGGGCGGAGTCGAGCACAAGGACGTCGCACCCGGCATCGACCAGCGCGCGGGCGCGGGGGATGCTGTCCTTGGTGGCACCGAGGGCCGCGGCGACCCGGAGGCGGCCGTGCTGGTCCTTGTTCGAGTCGGGGAACTGGCGGCGCTTGAAGATGTCCTTGACCGTGATAAGTCCGGTGAGGGTCCCATCCGGCGCCACCACGGGGAGCTTCTCGACCTTGTGCCGCCCGAGGATCCGCTCCGCCTCCTCGAGGGTCGTGCCGAGCGGCGCGGTGATGAGCCCCTCCCGGGTCATCACCTCCGCGATGGGCCGGCTCTCGTCGTGCTCGAACTGGAGGTCGCGGTTCGTGATGATGCCCACCAGGCGCCGCCGCTCGTCCACGATCGGCACGCCCGAGATCTTGAAGCGCGCCATCAGGCGCAGCGCGTCGCTGATCGGGCGGCTCGGCGGCAGCGTGATGGGGTCGAGGATCATCCCGCTCTCGGACCGCTTCACGCGGTCCACCTCGGCGGCCTGGCGGTCGATGGACAGGTTCTTGTGGACGACGCCGATCCCGCCGTGGCGCGCCATCGCGATCGCCATCTCGCTCTCGGTGACGGTGTCCATCGCCGCCGAGACGAAGGGCATGTTGAGCGTGATGGTGCGGGTCAGGCGGGTCGAGACGTCGACCTGCCGGGGATGGACCGTCGAGTGGCGCGGGACGAGGAGGACGTCGTCGAAGGTGAGGGCGGCGTCGGGGCGGATCCGGCTCTCCATGATGGAAGCTACCGGGCCCGGCGAGCGCGGGTCAAGCAGATCCGGGGCCGCCCGGGGGCGGCTCGGGCCTGGTCTCCGGCTTCGGCGTCGCGCCGGCAACCTCGTCCACCATCGCCCGGCCGGCCGCGGCGAGCCCGCTCATCAGGCGCCCGGCCGCGGACATCGCGTCCATCGTGCTCTTGATGGCCGACACCGGCACGCGTCCCGCGCGGAGGGTGTCCTCTACCTTCTCGGCCAGCTTCTGGAAGGGCGACGCCGACGCTTCGCCCTGGGCGGCATAGCGCGACTCGAGGAACTCGACGTAGTCGAGGACCTGGTAGACCCGCTCGTCCGAGAGCGCGGCCAGCTTGCGCTCGATGCGCTTCCACAGGAACTCGTTCATGGGGCGATGTCCACCAGCTCGAGGATCGGGTTCGCCAGATACGCGCTGCGACCGCTGCGCACCCGCGCGATGATGGTGACGCTGGCCAGCGGCTCGATGCGGCCGACCTCCGCCAGCTTCTCCGGGGGCACGGCCACGTAGGCGAACGCGTATTCCGGCGCCGGGCCGCGGGCGAGGATGTACCGCTCGCCGGGCTGGAAGTCGGGCCGCAGGTCGTCCGCCGTCTGCAACGCGATGAACTGGATCGTCCAGCGCACCAGGCGCCCGCGGAACCGCTCCGGGTCCGCCCTCAGCTCGGCGGCCGTCACGTTGTTCAGGGCCGAGCGGCCCGCGGGCCGCAGCTCGCTCTCGCGCACCCAGCCCTGCATCTCCACGCGTACCCACTCGCCGGCGCGGGCCGTGACGCGCACCGGCATCTCCGCCTCGATCGTCCCCGCCGGCGCGGCCCCAGGCGCCCGGCGCAGCTCGATGCGCCGCCGCGCGACGGCAAGGGTGGGGTCGAGGTTCTGGACCGCCGCGCTCGCGGTCTCGGACGCGGGAAGCGCTTGAGCGGACGGCGTTCGAGCCGGAGGCGGGGCGACGGCCGGTGCCGGACGAGCCGCGGACAACGCGCCCCCGAGCCCCGCCGACGCCATCCACCCGGTGCGCCGCACGTGCACCCACCCGCCACGCCGCCCCACCTCGTCGAGGAGCGCGCCGGAGACGAGCCGCGCCACTATGGTGCCATTGGGCTCGTCGCGGACGTTCTCCTCGCCGGACTTGCGCACCGCGAGCGTGTGGCCCTCGCGCTGCTCGGACCGCACCGACTCGCGCCAGATCCAACCGTCGAGGGTGACCTGCGTGTGACCCGAGCGCGACCCAGTGGCCTGCAGGCGTGCGCCGGCAGCGAGACGTCCGAGGCGGACCCCGCCGGGCTCGGCGAGGAACGCCTCGTTGTCGCGCCGGAGGGTGACGGACTGCTGCGCGCGTCCGGGGACGGCGAGAATGCACAGTAGCGACGCGGCCACTCCGAGGCGGCAGGCCGCGCGCGCGGCTGGTTGGGGACGCCGGGCCGGGGTAGATTCTGCGGTTTGAGCCTGCACGAGGCGCATTGTAGAGCCCGGGAGAAGCGATGTCAAACATCGTGACGACGCGACGCGGACCCGTGGTGCTGGTTGTCCTCGACGGCTGGGGATACCGGCCCTCGGGCGACGGGAACGCGATTGCGCTCGCCGCTCACCCGACGTGGGAGAGGCTGTGGGGGAGCCTGCCGCGCACGCTCCTCGAGGCCTCCGGCCCCGACGTCGGCCTCCCCGCCGGGCAGATGGGCAACTCCGAGGTCGGCCACCTGAATCTCGGAGCCGGGCGCATCGTGCCGCAGGACTTCGTCCGCGTCTCCGACAGCATCCGCTCGGGCGAGTTCTCCTCGATCGGAGCCGTCCAGGACCTCCTGGCGCGGGTGAAGGGGCGGGGCGGCACGCTCCACCTCTTCGGCCTCGTCGGAAAGGGCGGCGTCCACGCCCTCGACGAGCACCTGTTCGCCCTCATCGACCTCGCGCACCGGGCGGGGCTGCCCCGCGTCGCCATCCACGGCGCGATGGACGGCCGGGACACCGCGCCGGACTCGGGGCGCGGCTTCGTCGCCGAGCTGGCGCGGGCCGCACAGGGACGGGCGGTGATCGCCACGCTGGCCGGCCGCTACTACATGATGGACCGCGACAAGCGCTGGCCGCGAACGCAACTGGCCTACGACGCGATGATGACCGGCAGGGGCATGCCGATCACCGATCCCGTGCGCGGCATCGAGGAGGCGTACGCCCGCGGCGAGACCGACGAGTTCATCAAGCCGCTGGTGGTCGTCGACGCGGCGGGCCGGCCGCTCGCGCCCATCCGTGAGGGCGACGGCATCTTCTGCTTCAACTTCCGCGCGGACCGGATGCGGCAGATGGTGCGGGTCTGGACCCAGCCGGACTTCACCGGCTTCGACCGGGGCGGCGCGCCGCTGATGGACGTGGTGACGATGACCCAGTACGACGAGACCTTCGCCGTCCCCGTGGCGTTCGGGCCGTTCGTGCTGAACGAGATCCTGGCGGACGTCGTGAGCCGGAACGGCCTCGCGATGCTGCGTACGGCGGAAACCGAGAAGTACGCCCACGTGACGTACTTCTTCAACGGCGGCGTCGAGCAGGCGTTCCGCGGCGAGGAACGGCGGCTGGTGGAGTCGCAGAAGGTGGCCACCTACGACCTGATGCCGGAGATGAGCGCGCCGGGTATCACCGACGTCCTCTGCTCCGCCATCGAGGCGCGCCGGCACGACTTCATCCTCGTGAACTACGCGAACGGCGACATGGTGGGCCACACCGGCGTGCTGCCGGCGGCGGTGCGGGCCGTGGAGGCGGTGGATCGGTGCCTGGCGCGGCTGCTGGCGTCGGCCGACAAGGCGCGTACGTCGGTCCTGATCACGGCCGACCACGGCAACTGCGAGTTGATGATCGATCCTTCGACGGGCGGGCCGTACACGGCGCACACCAGCAATCCGGTGCCGTTCCTCCTGCTTCACGAGGGATTCAAGGGACCGCTTCGCCCCGGCGGATCCCTCCGCGACGTGGGCCCGACGGTGTTGGGACTCCTGGGGCTCGAGCAGCCCGCGGCGATGACGGGACGCGACTTGAGGGAGGGAACGTGAGGCCGGACGGACGGACGGGCGGACGGACAAACGGGCGAACACGCGGACGGGCGGCGGGCCTGGCGTTGGCCACCTCTCTTGCGCTCGGCGCCGCGGGGCCGCTCGCGGCGCAGGTCGGGCACCCCCCCGGCACTTCACCGTTCCACGACCTCACGATGCGCCAGACGCTCTCCCTCGGCCTGGGACGGTTCGGCGGCAACACCGCCGTGGCCGGGGTGGGGTGGCGGGCGGGTATGCTGTACGCCGGGCGTTTCGATACCCGCCTCTCCGGCCCGCTGGACCTCACGGCAACGCTTGGCGTCGCGGCCAGCAGCCGCTTCAGGATCGATGCCGAGGCCGACAGCGCCACCCGGGTGAGCGGTCCGGTGGACCGCACGCTACTCCTGGCGGACATCGGCCTCGTCCTGAACCTGACCGGCGCGAAGACGTGGCACGGGGTCGCGCCGTACGTCGGCTTCGGCGCCGGGTGGATGACGCCGACGAAGACCGAGCAGGACCCGGGCGGGTACCACGCGGGCCCCAACTTCAGCTTCGTCCCCTCGCTCGGCACGCGCGTCTTCTTCGGGCGGACGCTGGCGGCGCGGCTCGAGGTGCGGGACTACATCTGGCGCTACGAGTGGCCGCTGCGCTACTACGAGCCCCGGGACCTGAACGACAATCCGATCTACCCTCCGATCCTCGCGCCTGAAGTGAGCACCAAGCAGTGGGCGCACAATCTCACGCTGACCTTCGGCGTCGTGTACGCGTTCAACTTCTAGGGCGCCGTGGGTCCGCTGAACGCCGAGGTCCTCGGGATCACGGCGCTGTCCCTCAAGGTGGCGGTGGTCGCCACCGTCACGGCCTGCGCGCTTGGCGTGCCGCTCGGCTTCTGGCTCGGCAGCACGCGTTTCCAGGGCCGGCGCGGGCTGCTCGTGGTGCTGAACACGGCGCTCGCCTTCCCCACCGTCGTCATCGGCCTGGTCATCTACCTGCTCCTCTCCCGGCACGGACCGCTGGGCGCGCTCGGGCTGCTGTTCACATGGCCGGCCATCGTCATCTCCGAGATGCTCCTCGCCGTGCCGATCACCACGGCGCTGAGCGCCGCCGCGGTGCAGGCGGTGGACCCCCGCGTGCGCCGCACGGCACTCACCCTCGGCGCGGGACCGGTGGCCACGGCATGGGCGGTGGCACGCGAGGCGCGGTTCGCGCTCGCCGCGGCGGTCGTGGTGTCCTTCGGGCGCGTGCTGTCGGAGGTGGGCGCCGCGATGATCGTCGGAGGCAACCTACGCGGCGAAACGCGGACGCTGACCACCGCCGTCGCCCTCGCCACGTCGCAGGGTGACTTCGGTCTCGCGATCGCCCTCGGCCTGGTCCTTCTCGCGCTGGCGCTCACCGTCAACATTCTCATCCAGTTGTTGCAGGGCCGCGCCGGTGCTTGAGGCGCAGGGCCTCGTCCACGCCTACGAGGGCCGGACGGTGCTCACCGTCGGACGCGTCGCCCTCGAACCCGGCTCGCGGCTCGCGCTCGTGGGCCCCAACGGCTCCGGCAAGAGCACTCTGCTGCGCCTGCTCGCCTTCCTCGAGCCGCCCACACTGGGGGCACTCCTGCTCGAGGGCCGCCCCGTGCGCACCGCGGGAGAGCGGCGCGCGGCGCGGCGGCGCGTCACACTGGTCGAGCAGCGACCGTACCTCTTCCGCGGCACCGTGGTCGCGAACGTGGCCTTCCCGCTCCGACTCCGCGGCACGCCTGCCGCCGACGTGGAGCCCCGCGCCCGCGCCGCCCTCGCACGCTTCCACCTCGAGCCGCTGGCCGGGCGCCAGGCGCGCGAGCTGAGCGAGGGCGAAATCCAGCGCGTGGCCGTGGCGCGCGCCCTCGCCGCCCGGCCCGACGTCCTCCTGCTGGACGAAGCGGCCTCCGCCGCCGATCGCGCGGCCCAGCACGCCCTCTTCGCCGCGGTGGCCGAGGAGCAGGCTCAGCGACCGCTGGCGGTCTGCTTCGCCTCGCACCTGCTCGAGGAGGCGTATCGCTGGTCGAACGCGCTCCTGGCCCTGCACCAGGGAACTCCGGTCCCCGTCACGCCCGAGAATCTCTTCCGCGTCGAGTTGCCGGGCGGCGGCGGGATGCAGCGCGTGGTGGTCGGGCCGGTGGACATCTTCGTCATCGCCGACCGCGGCGGGCCCGCCACGCTCGCCATCCCGCCCGAAGAGATCGTCCTCTCGCGCGAACCCCTGCGCTCCTCGGCGCGGAACTGCCTCGCCGGCCGCGTGGTCCGCCTCGCGGAGCAGGACGCCGCCATCCGCGTGACGATCGACGCCGGCATCGAACTGGTCGCGCTCGTCACCCGCCGCAGCTGCGACGAGTTGGGCCTGGTGGTGGGCGCGCCGGTCTGCGCGTCGTTCAAGAGCGTAGCCGTGAGGGTCTTCTGACCGGGAGCCGACTGTGCCGACCGCGTACCTCACCCGCACCGTGCAGTTCTGCGCCGCCCACCGGTACTTCAGGCCGGAGTGGAGCGACGCGCGGAACACCGAGACCTTCGGCGCCTGCGCCTCGCCACACGGCCACGGCCACACCTACACCTGCCAGGTGACGGTGCGGGGCCGCACCGATCCGCTGACCGCGATGGTCGTGGACCTGGTGGCGCTGGACCGCGTCCTCCACGAAGAGGTCGTCGCGCGCTATGACCACCGGCACCTCAACCTCGACGCGCCGGAGTTCGCCTACGGGCAGACCGTGCCGACCGGCGAAGCGCTGTGCGTGGAGATCTGGCGCCGCGTCGCGCCGCGCCTGCCGTCGGGCTGCGCGCTGGCCGCGGTCCGCGTGCAGGAGGAGCCGGCGCTCTGGGCCGAGTACCGCGGAGAGGAGTGAACGCTCGTGGGTGAGCAGGGTGCGCACGATCGACTCGCGGCCGTGGAGGAAACGCCCGTCTGGCTGGAGGTGAACCACAAGCCCGCTGTGACGTGGATGTGCACGCCCACGCAGCTCGAGGAATTGTGCGTCGGATGGCTCCACGGCGAGGGATACATCCGCACGCTGAGGGACCTCCTCTCGCTGCGGCCCTGCGCGACCGACCTCGGTTTCTGGGCCGAGGTCGCGGATGAGGCCGTCGCGCACATCGCCGCCGATCAGCGCCGCCGGGTGCTCGCGTCGGGATGCGGCGCCGTCAGCGTGGCCCTCGCCGACCCGGCCTCCCTCCCTCAGGGCGCGCCGCGGGGGGAACCGCCGGCCGTCGAGACGACCCGCGCGCTCTTCAAGGAGATGTTCCACCGCGGCGTGCTCTACGGGCAGACCGGCGGCATCCACGCCGCCGCCCTTACCGATGGCACGACCCTCCTCGACCACGCCGAGGACATCGGCCGGCACAACGCCGTGGACAAGGTCGTCGGTGGTGCCCTGATCCGCGGCCGCGACCCCGCCGGCCTCGGCCTCCTGGTGACGGGCCGGATCTCCGCCGAGTTGGCATTCAAGGCCGCGCGCGCGGGCATTGCCTACGTCGCCACGCCCTCCGTCCCGTCCACGCTCGCCCTCGCCATCGCGAAGCGCGCCGGGATCCTCCTTGTCGGCCGGGCTGTGTCCGGACATCCGCAGGTCCACCGGGGCGAGACTTAGCCCCTGACGCCGGGGCGCGCCGCGGTGCGCCAGCCGTCAGTTGGCGGGGCGTCCGCTCCGGGGTACTATGCATTGGCGCCCGACGGGAACCGAACGCTGGCGGCGCGGTCCCGAGTCGGCGCGATGACGACCTTCGCCTTGGAGTCCGCGTGACGCCGCATCGTGTACGGGGGAGCGTGCTCGTCGCCGCAGCTCTAGCGGCGCTGGCGGCCCTGGCCAGCCCTGTGGCGGCCCAGTCTCCCGAGCATCCGCTCCTGATCCTCAGCATGGGCGCCGGCTACGTGACGGGCGGCGGGATCTGGCGCCTCGACCGCCAGTACGCCGGCGTCTCCACGGGTGAAGTTGACTCTCTCACTCTGTCCCGCCGCTTCCGGCCTGGCTTCACGGTCGGTGTGGGCGCGACGCTGTTTCGCTCGCCACGCTTCGCCTACACGCTCGAGATCTCTTTTCTCGGCCTCACGACCGAGTCGCGGTGCGCGTCGCTCGGGCCGGTCGCGTCGCCGTACGCCTTCGACAGCCAGGACATCAACCGGCGGGCCTGCGAGGACATCCAGGGGAAGTCCATCCCGACCAACGCGGCCGCCTTCCAGCTCGGCGGCACGTGGCGCATCGTGACTCAGGGATTGGTGCAGCCGTACGTGCGGCTGGTCGCCGGTGCGGCCATCCTTGGCGGCTCGTTCATCGAGGCGAGCGGGAGGGTGTTCCTGCAGGGGGCGATCGACTCCCTCGACTCACAGACAAGGGCGCGCGTCTTCCTCGCCGATCAGAACCGCCGCGAAACCACATTGCTCGCGACGCTCGCCGCCGGCGTCACTCTGGAGGCGGCGCCGGGCTATCGGCTCCGGTTCGAGGCCCGGGACATCGTCACCCGCATCCCCACCGTGACCGGCCCCGGCAACCACACGGAACTCGAGCCCTTCGCCCAGGTGGGGAGCCGCACGGTCCACCTCCTCGCCCTGACCGTCGCGCTCGACCTCGTGCTCGAGCGACAGAGGACCCGGCGCTACTGAACGTCGGCGGCGCCGTGATCGCGGGCGGCCACGCCTCCCGCTATGGCGGCATCCCGAAAGGGCTGCTGGAGGTGGGGGGACGGCGCATCCTCGACCGCGTGGTGGACACCCTCGCAGAGGCGGTGGGCTCTCTGCCTGCGCTGTGCGCCAATGCCCCCGACGCGGGGTCGTGGCGCCCCGGGTTGGCCGTGCACCCGGACGTCGTGCCGGACATCGGCGCGCTCGGCGGGATCCTGACCGCGGTGGAAACTGGCGCCCCGGTCGTCTGCGTCGCCTGGGATATGCCCTTCGTCCCGGCGGCACTGGTCCGCGCCCTGGCCGAGGGGCTGGCCGACGCCGACGTCGTCATCCCCGAGAGCGGCTCGCGTCGCGGCCTCGAGCCCCTCTGCGCGGCCTACGGCCCAGCCTGCGGACCGGCCATCCGTTCGGCCCTGGCCCAAGGCGACCGGCGAGCCATCGGCTTCCATCAGCTCGTCCGCGTCGCCCGGCTCCCGGCCGCCACGGTGTTGAACTACGGCGATCCGGGAGTTCTATTCTTCAACGTCAACGCTCCCGAAGACCTGCAGCAGGCGGAGGCACTATGCCGGGCCCGCGACTCGTCGCGATAGTCGGCAAGAAGAACTCCGGGAAGACCACGCTGGTCGTCGCCCTGGTGCACGAGCTCGTGCGCCGGGGACACCGGGTGATGACGATCAAGCACGGCAGCCACCCGTTCGACTTCGATACCAAGGGCCGCGACACCTGGCGCCACATGCACGAGGGCGGCGCCGAGCGCGTGGTCATGGAGTTCCCGCAGTCGCGCGTCCTCCTGGCCCAGGCTCCCCAGCCGATGGGGCCCCGCGAGCTGGCGGAGGCCTACCTGCGCGACGCCCACTTCGTCGTCGTGGAGGGGTTCAAGCAGTCCGACCTGCCCAAGATCGAGGTGCACCGCCATGCCGTGCACCCCGAACCGCTGTACACCCCGGACAGTCCCGACGCCAAGAACTACCTGGCGATCGTCACCGACGTGCGCGACTTCCGCGCTCCCGTCCCGGTCCTCCGCTTCACGGACACCAATTGGCTCTACCGGCTCACCGACATCGTGCTGCAGGGCGCGCGCTGAGGCGCGCCCCGGCGGCGCTCCTCGCGCTGTTCGCCGCCGGCTGCGCCGCCCGGGCCGGCACGCCCGCTCTCGCGCCCGCCGTCTCCCATCTCGTCTCCGAACTCGACAGCGCCTTCTCCGGCCCGGAGTTCGCCCGCGCGATGTGGGGCGTCGTCGTCCAGTCGCTCGACAACGGCGAGATCCTCTACCGCCGCAACGCCGAGCGGCTGTTCATGCCGGCGTCCAACCAGAAGCTCGTCACCTCTTCCGCCGCGCTGGTGCGCCTCGGCGCCGACTTCCGCTTCCGGACGGCCGTCCTGGCGCGCGGGGCCCGCCACGCCGACACGCTGGCGGGCGACCTGGTGGTCGTCGGCCGGGGCGACCCGACCTTGTCCCTGCACATCACCGGCGGGACGGACGTGCTCGCGAGCCTCCGGCCGTGGGCCGACTCCCTGCGGGCGCGCGGCATCCGCACCGTCACCGGCCGCGTGGTCGGCGACGGGAGCTGGTTCACCGACCCGCCGCTCGGCCAGGGCTGGGCGTGGGACTACCTGTCGGACTCCTATGCCGCGCCGGTCGGCGCCCTCCAGTTCAACGAGGGTTTCGCCCTGCTCGAGGTCACGCCGGGCGACACGACCGGGGCGCCCTCACGCGCGGCGTTCCTGCCGAGCGGTGCGCCGCTTCGCCTCTTCGGGAGCGTCGCGACCGCCCCGCGCGACTCCGCCATCAACGACGTCGAGTTCTCGCGGGCGCCCTTCACCGATTCCGTCACCGTTTCCGGTCGAATCTCCGCCGGTCACGCGCCCCTGCGGCTCGAGGTCGCGGTCCTCGATCCGGCACGCTACTTCGAGACCGCCCTGACCCAGGTGCTGCGCGAGGCGGGGATCACCGTGCGCGGCGCGGCGGCGTCCGCGGGACCGGCGGGCGACACGCTGTTCGTCTGGCGGTCCGCACCGCTGCGCGACGTCCTCCCGCCGTTCCTCAAGCCAAGCCAGAACCAGATCGGCGAGACGCTGCTGCGGACCATCGGCGGAGAGGCGAAGGGCCAGGCCTCGGTGGACAGCGGACGCGCGGCGGTGCGGGAGGTGCTCCGGAGCTTCGGCGTCCCGGACGACGCGTACGTCATCGCCGACGGGTCCGGGCTCTCCCGCTACGACTACGTCGCCCCGGAGACCCTCGCGCGCATCCTCATCGCGATGGCGGGCCGGCCCGACTTCGACGCGTTCTACCAGGCCCTCCCCATCGCCGGCGTGGACGGCACCATCGCCGCCCGGATGAGAGGCACGGCGGCCGCGGGCAACGTGCACGCCAAGACCGGCTCGATCGCGAACGTCCGCGCGCTCTCCGGCTACGTCACCACCGCCGACGGCGAGCGGCTCGTCTTCGTGATGATCGCGAACCACTTCACCGTCCCGCGGCGCGTGGTCGAGGTGGTGCAGGACCGGGTGCTCGAGCGCCTCGCGAACTTCAGGCGCCGCCCGAACGCCCGCCGGTGAAGACCGTCCGCGAGGCGATCGATCTCGTCCTCGCCGGCGTCACCCGCCTGCCCGAGGAAGCGGTCCCGCTGCCGGACGCCTTGGACCGCGTCCTCGCCGAGGCCGTGGACTCCCCTCTCGATCTCCCGGCCCACACCAATTCCGCGATGGACGGCTACGCCGTGCGCGCCGAGGATGTGCGCGGTGCGCGGCGGGAGACGCCGAAGCGGTTGCGAATCGTGGAGGAGATCCAGGCGGGGCAGTCCCCGACACGCGCGCTCTGTCCGGGGGAGGCGACGCGCATCTTCACCGGGGCGTCGACCCCGGAAGGCGCCGACACCGTCGTGCGGCAGGAGGACGCGGAGCGCGAGGGCGACGTCGCGCTGGTCCTGCGCGACCGCGACGCCGGCCGGAACCTCCGCTTCGCCGGCGAGGACCTGCGGCGCGGCGCCCGCGTCTTCGACGCCGGCACCCTCCTCGGCCCCGCCCAGCTGGGCGTGCTCGCCTCGATGGCGATGGACCGGGTCCGCGTGGTGCGCAGGGCCCGGATCGGCATCCTGGCCTCCGGCGACGAGATCGCCGGCCTGGACGAGCGCGAGGCGATCCTCGCCGGCCGCAAGACCGCGTCCTCCAACACCTACACCCTCGACGCGCTGATCCGCCGCACTGGCGCCGAGCCGGTGCACCTCGGCATCGCGAAGGACACGCTCGCGAGCATGACGGAACACTTCGCGCGCGGCTTCGCCACGTGCGATCTCGTCGTGTCCACCGCCGGCGTCAGCGTCGGCGAGCACGACTACGTCCACGCGGCGCTCGACGCGCTCGGCGTGGAACGGTCGTTCTGGAAGGTCCGGATGCGTCCGGGCGCGCCGCTGGGTTTCGGCACGGTGCGGGGTGTGCCGTGGATCGGGCTGCCCGGCAATCCCGTGAGCACGATGGTGTGCTTCGAACTCTACGTCCGGCCGGCGATCCTCAAGATGCAGGGCCACACCGCGCTGTTCCGGCGCATCGTGCGCGCCGTCACCGACGAACGCATCACGACCGGCGGCGGGCTGATGCACTTCCTGCGCGCCGTGGTGCGCGAGGAGGCCGGCACCCATCGCGTGCGGCTCACCGGACCGCAGGGTTCCGGCATCCTCACCTCGATGGCGCGCGCCAACGCGCTCCTCATCGTGCCCGAGGACCGGAACGACGTGCCCGCCGGCGAGACCCTCACCGCGATCCCGCTGGACAACGGGTGGGACGCGAGCGCCGAACCGCCCGTCTGACTCACGGGCCAGGCAAGGAGACGTTCCGTGTCACCGATACTGATCGTCGTCGCCATCGTCGCGGGTTTCGGGGGCCTCATCTACTGGGCCGCCCAGCAGGAGAAGAAGCGCACCGAGGCGATGGCCGCGGCGTGCCAGGCGATGGGCTACACGTTCGAGGAGAAGGGCGACGTGGAAGCGCTCAGGACCTTCGGCGACCTGCCCGTCTTCGGCCACGGCCACTCGAAGACCGCGCGGAACGTGATGACGGGGACCGTGGCGGACCACTCCCTGAAGCTGTTCGACTACCGGTACACCACGGGTGGCGGGAAGGACTCGCACACCTTCCAGCAGACGGTGGCGCTCTTCCCTGGCGGGGCGCAGGGCCTGCCGGACTTCGCCCTCGCGCCGGAGAACTTCTTCCACAAGATCGGGGGGTTCTTCGGGTATCAGGACATCGACTTCGAGGCCAGCCCGGACTTCTCCTCGCACTACCTGCTGCGCGGCAGCGATGAGATGGCGATCCGCACCGCCTTCAGCGCCGACGCGCTCTCCTTCTTCGCGCAGCAGCGCGGCTGGAACGTGGAGGTGCGGAGCGCTCACGCGGGCATCTATCGCTCCGGCAAGCGGTGCAAGCCCGAGGAGGCGCCCGCCTACCTCGCCGAGGCGCTTCGGGTCCTCCTCGCGTTGCACCCCGCCGCCTGACACGTGGTGCGGCAGTGACCGAACCGCACTCTGAACAGGATACCCGACGACAGATCATTGACCGCCGACTCCGGTTGGCCGGTTGGGAAGTCCAAGACCCGTCACATGTCACCCAGGAGTTGGACATCCTCGTCTCGCCCGAGCGCGCCGCTGCCGTCCGCGAGCGGGGAGACCTCTACACCGGACATCAGTTTGCGGACTACGCGCTGCTGCTGCGTGGCAGACCTGCGGCCGTCGTCGAGGCCAAGAAGACAAGCCGCGACGCGCAGGTCGGTCAGGAGCAGGCACGCCAGTACGCGGAGCATCTGCAGCGCCTCCACGGGGGTGCGATCCCGTTCATCCTGTACACGAACGGGCACGACACCTTCTTCTGGGACTCGGAGCGGTACCCGCCCGCGAAGGTCGTTGGCTTCCCCACGCGCGACGACCTCGAGTGGATGTGCGAGCGGCGGGAGATTCGTCGGCCGCTCTCCGTGGAGCTGGTGAACACCGCTATCGCTGGGCGCGATTTCCAGATCGAAGCCGTTCGGACGCTGTTGGAGCACGTCGAGGCGGGCCGGCGGAAGGCCTTGATGGTGATGGCCACGGGCACCGGCAAGACCCGCACGGCTGTCGCCTTCGTGGACGCCCTGATACGGACCCACTGGGTCAAGCGCGTACTGTTCCTCGTGGATCGCATCCCGTTGCAGGAGCAGGCGCTCAACGCCTTCAAGGAGCACCTGCCCAACGCGCCGCGGTGGCCGGTTGAGGACGACCGGGGGTTCGACCGGAATCGGCGGATCTACGTGACCACGTATCCGACGATGCTCAACCTGATCCAGGGGTGCGCGACGCCATCGACCTGGATTTCGCCGTTCTTCTTCGACCTCATCATCGCCGACGAGAGCCACCGCAGCATCTACAACATCTACCGGCAGGTGGTCAGCTACTTCCACGGGTTGACGCTTGGGCTGACGGCGACCCCGCGCGACCACGTGGACCACGATACTTTCGCGCTCTTCGACTGCCCGACGGGTGACCCGACGTTTGCCTACAGCTACGAAGAGGCCATCCGGCACGTTCCTCCGTACCTGTGCGACTTCGAGGTGCTCAAGGTCCGAACCAAGTTCCAGGTCGAAGGCATCCGCGGCCCGAAACTCGATGAGCCGGAGCGCGAGCAGTTGGCCCTGGATGGCTTCGATCCCGACCAGATCGACTTCGAGGGCACGGACCTCGAGGAGAAGGTCACGAACAGCGGCACCAACGCGCTGATCGTGCGGGAGTTCATGGACGAGGCCATACCGGATCCATCCGGGACGCTTCCGGGCAAGTCCATCATCTTCGCCTGTTCGGTCAAGCACGCACGCCGCCTGCAGGATCTGTTCGACCAGATGTACCCGGAGCACCGCGGCCAACTCGCGAAGGTCATCGTATCGGACGACGCTCGGGCCTACGGCAAGGGCGGGCTGATCGACCAGTTCAAGACCCGGGACATGCCCCGCGTGGCCATCTCGGTGGACATGCTCGATACCGGCGTGGACGTCCGCGAGGTCGTCAACCTCGTGTTCGCGAAGCCGGTCTACTCGTACGTGAAGTTCTGGCAGATGATCGGCCGCGGAACGCGCGTGCTCGAGATGGACCCGGCGCTCCGCAAGCCTTGGTGCCCGGAGAAGGACCGCTTCCTCATCATCGACTGCTGGGGGAACTTCGACTACTTCGACCTCCACCCGCGAGGCCGGGAGCCGGCCCAGCAGGTGCCGATGCCCGTGCGGCTGTTCCGTGCGCGCCTCGACCAGCTCGAGGTTGCGCTGGCCAAGGGGGCGACAGACGCCGCGGAGATGGCGAAGGCGGATCTCCGAGCCGACCTCGCCGCGCTGCCCGAGAACAACGTCGTCGTCCTCGAGAACCAGACCCATCTTGCGAGGGTGCGGAGCGACGCGTTCTGGACCCGACTCGCACGCGCCGATCTCGACTTCCTCCGCACTACCATCGCCCCGATCCTCCGCGCGATGTCCGACGCGGACGTGAAGGCCCTTCGGCTCGAGACCGACGTCGTGCAGCTCGGCACGGCGCTGCTCGCCGGCAATCAGGCCGCCGGCGATGCGCTCCGCGCGAGCATCGTCGACCAGGTCGCCGAGCTACCCCTTGGCGTGAACCTCGTCGCCCGGGAACGCGAACTGATCGACGCCGTCCTCGGCGACGCCTGGTGGGCAACCGCTGATCTGGTATCGCTGCGGGCACTCGTCACGCGCCTCGGGCCTCTGATGCGCTTCCGCCAAGCGCGGGCCGGTGCGATGGTCTCGCTGAACCTCCAGGACCTGACGGCCGCCCGCGAGCGGGTTGTCACGGGGCCTGATGGGTGGGACATGCCCATCGCCGCCTACCGGCAGCGCGTGGAGGAAGCGGTGCGGGCGCTGCTCACGGAGAACCCAGTCCTGCAGCGCCTGCAGGCGGGGGAGCCTGTTTCGGACGCGGACCTCGCGGCGCTCGCCGAGCTGTTGCGGCGCCAGGATCCACAGATCGACGAGGAGAAGCTCCGAAAGGTCTACGACGTTCGGACCGCCACCTTCGTACAGCTTCTCCGGCACGTGCTCGGCGTGGAGCGGTTGGAGCGATGGCCAACTTACGTGAGCCGGCGATTCGAGGAGTTCATCGCGCAGCACACCACCTATACCGGCCTCCAGATCCGCTTCCTCCAGACACTGAGGACGTTCGTCGTCCAGCGCGGGCGGGTCGAGCGCCGCGACCTCGTTGACTCCCCCTTCACCCAGCTCCACCCGCAGGGAATCCGTGGCGTCTTCCCGCCTCAGGACATCGACGCCATCCTCGGGTTCGCCAGCCAGCTCGTCGCCTGAACGTGGTAGTGGCTTGACGGTAACGTGGTAACAATATAGTCTTATTACCACGTTGCGAGGGCGCCGTTACCACGTTTCCCAACAGGCGGAGCATGCACTCGTTCGACCCGACGTACCTCGACCGCATCCGACTGTCCCCCGAGCACGGCGCCACGCTCCGCGCGCTGGGACAGTTTCAGGGACGCCAAGACCTCTTCCGGAGGCAGGCGCCCGAGGTTCTCGACGCCCTCCGGGAGGCGGCCATCATCGAGTCGAGCGAGTCGTCCAACCGCATCGAGGGCGTCACGGCGCCCAGGGAGCGGATCGAGGCGCTGGTACTCCGGCCAACGGCCCCCCGGGACCGCTCCGAGGAGGAAATCGCAGGATACCGGGACGCGTTGAACCTCATCCACGAGTCGGCGTCCGAGATGGGGTTCACCCCCAACGTCATCCTGCAGCTGCACGGGATGCTCTATCGGTACCACGCGGGCGTAGGCGGCCACTGGAAGATGGCGTCGAACGAGATCGTCGAGCGCAACCCCGACGGCACCGTCCGGCGCGTGCGATTCGTGCCGGTACAGCCCGTGGCGACGCCTCGCGCGATGGACCAACTGGCCGACGGTTACGCTCGCGCTCGCGACGTGGAGCGGGAGCCGCTGGTCCTGGCACCGCTCGCGATCCTCGACTTCCTCTGCATCCACCCGTTCGCCGACGGCAACGGCCGGATGGCGCGCCTGCTATCCCTCCTGCTCCTCTATCACGCCGGGCACAATGTCGGGCGATACATCAGCCTGGAACGCATCATCGAGGAATCCAAGGAGACCTACTACGAGGCGCTCGAGGCGAGTTCGCGGCAGTGGCACGACGGCACGCATGACCCATTGCCGTGGATGACCTACTTCTGGGGCACGCTCGTGCGCGCGTACCGCGAGTTCGAGGAGCGCGTGGGTACGGTGCGGGGCGGCCGTGGCTCCAAGACGGACCTGGTCGAACAGGCCGTGGCTCGACGCACCCGCCCCTTCGGAATCGCCGAGATCGAGGCCGTGTGCCCGGGCGTCAGCCGCGAGATGGTGCGGCACGTCCTGCAGCAGTTGCGTGAATCCGGCAAGCTCGTTGTCGAAGGGACGGGCCGCGGCGCGCGGTGGGTGCCGCTGCACCGAGAGGAGGCGTGAGATGCTGACAGCAGCCATGCGCTCGAAGGTGGACCAGCTCTGGGACCGATTGTGGTCGGGCGGGATCGCGAACCCACTCACCGCGATCGAGCAGATCAGCTACCTGCTCTTCATCCGGCGGCTCGACGCACTGGACGAGAAGCGGCGCGGGGACGCCGAGTTCCTCAAGCAGAAGCTCCGCTCACTCTTCGGGGGGACCTTCACGACGCGTTCGGGAAGAGAGCGGCCGCGGGACGAACTGCGCTGGAGCCGGTTCCGGCACCTGCCTCCCGACGAGATGCTGGAGCATGTGCGCGACCACGTCTTCCCGTTCATCAAGACGCTGGAGGATGGAGGCCAGGTCTTCACGCGGTACATGCAGGACGCCGTCTTCATCATCCCCAAGGCCTCGCTCCTCGTCGAGGCGGTCGGGATCATCGACGACCTCTACGCCGAACTGGAGCGCGAGCGGCAGGAGGCGGGACAGACGTTCCAGGACGTGCAGGGGGACCTGTACGAGTACCTCCTGGCGGAGATCCAGAGCGCCGGCAAGAACGGCCAGTTCCGGACGCCGCGCCACATCATCCAGCTGATCGTGACGCTGGTGGACCCGAAGCTCGGCGAGGCGATCTGCGATCCGGCCTGTGGCACGGGCGGATTCCTGCTCGGCGCCTACCAGCACCTCCTCACGCAGCACACCAGCCCGGAGCACCGTTTCGTCGGGGAGGACGGCATCGAGCGCGGGCTCGTCGGCGACCGGCTCACCGACCCCCGCCAGTGGGCGGCGCTGAAGGAGCAGACGTTCCACGGCTACGACTTCGACACCACGATGGTGCGGATCGGGCTGATGAACCTCCTGCTCCACGGCATCGAGCGGCCCAACCTCGGCTATATGGACACCCTGTCCAAGCGGTACACCGAGACCGAGCGGTACGACGTCGTCCTGGCCAATCCGCCATTCAAGGGGAGCATCGACAAGGGCGATATCAACGAGGAGCTGCGGCTCAAGACGACGAAGACCGAGCTGCTGTTCGTGAACCGGATCATGAACTTGCTGCGCGTGGGTGGCCGGGCGGGAGTGATCGTGCCGGACGGCGTGCTTTTCGGCTCCAGCAACGCGCACAAGGACCTGCGCCGGATGCTGGTGGAGGAGTGCGAGCTGATGGGGATCGTCAAGCTGCCCGCGGGAGTGTTCAAGCCGTACGCCGGCGTGAGCACCGCCGTGCTGATCTTCGCTAAGGGCGGTCGCACCGAGCACGTCTGGTACTACGACATGAAGGCCGACGGCTGGTCGCTGGACGACAAGCGGGAGAAGGTCGCGGAGAACGATATCCCGGACGTCATCGCGCGGTGGAAGGCACGGGATGCGGCGAAGGACACGGATCGTGGGGCGAAGGCGTTCTTCGTCCCTGTGGATGCTATCAAGGCAAACGCGTATGACTTGTCGATTAACCGATATAGGGAGGTGGCGTACGCGGAAGCGGCGTATGAGCCCCCAAAGAAGATGTTGGCTCGACTCCGATCTGCGGAGCAAGAGATCCTCACTGATCTCGACGAGCTTGAGAAGATGCTAGGGGTATGAATGCTTGGCGAAGGATGCAGCTCGGCGCGGTAGCCCGGGTCGAGCGCAGCGTCGTCGATCCCGGGCGTATCCAGAGCGGCACCAAGTACGTGGGATTGGAGCACGTTGACGACGACGGCAAGCTCGCAGCTGTCGGCAACGTCGAGGCCGGGACCCTCAAGAGCACGAAGTTCCGCTTCTCAGATCAACACGTCCTCTACGGCAAGCTGCGCCCCTACCTGCGCAAAGTCGCGCGGCCGCATTTCTCGGGAATATGCAGCACAGACATTCTGCCCATTCTCCCTGGGCCCGATCTCGATCGGGACTTCTTGTTCCACCTATTGCGGCAGCCCCGCATCGTGTCGCTTGCGGCGACCAGGAGCGACGGGGTGAACTTGCCGCGCGTGTCTCCCAAGACACTGCTCAGCTTTCCAGTGTCCCTACCCCCGCTCGCGGAGCAGCGGCGAATCGCGGCGATGCTGGACAAGGCAGACGCCATTCGGCGGAAGCGGCAGGAGAGCCTGCAGCTACTGGACGGTTTCCAGCGCTCGGCGTTTGCATCTCTGGCAGGCAGGGCGAACAAGAACTACCAGCGGTGGCCCCAGGTTACGATCGCCTCGCTGGCTAACGGACCGGGAGCAATCCGAACGGGACCGTTCGGCAGCGCTCTGAGGCATTCCGAGTTCGTCGACAGCGGAGTCGCTGTGCTCGGCATTGACAATGCGGTTCAGAATCGGTTCGCCTGGAGTGAGAGGCGCTTCATCACCCATGAGAAGTTCGAGCGGTTCAAGCGGTATACTGTCAAGCCGGGTGACGTCCTCATCACGATCATGGGAACCACTGGGCGTTCGTCCGTCGTCCCGTACGACATCCCGCTTGCGATATCCACAAAGCACCTTGCTGTCATCACCGTTGACCGCAGCAGGGTCCATCCGCTGTTTCTTTCGCACGCCATTCATTCCGACTCCACTGTCTTGGCGCAAATAGCGGCGGCCAATCGCGGGGCAATCATGTCAGGCCTAAACCTAGCCGTAATCAAGCGGCTGAACCTGCGGCTCCCGCCGTTGGCCGACCAAGAGCAATTCGCGGCGGTCGTGAACCGTGTCGGCGAAGCTCAAGAGCGATTCGCCGGCGCCGTTCGCGAAATGGACCGCCTCTTCGAGTCGTTGGCGCAGCGAGCGTTTTCAGGAGGGGTCTGAAAGTGTCGGCGAGCGACAAGCACTTCGAGGCGTGTGCGGATCACACACTCCTCAAGCATGCGATTCTGAGTGCTTA
>Ga0315287_10000250_pt1 | contig 47496 bp, 42 predicted proteins | sample YL17G11_0_MG_FD_205037 | JGI IMG/M metagenome (GOLD analysis project Ga0315287, IMG submission 205037) | Sediment microbial communities from Yellowstone Lake, YNP, Wyoming, USA - YL17G11_0 | ecosystem: Environmental > Aquatic > Freshwater > Lake > Sediment | place: USA: Wyoming | collected...
ATAAAATTTTGATTTTGATTAGAAAATTTTAGAAAACAAGTTGTTATAGTTAAAATTCTAATAAATAGATGTTATTATATAAAAATTACTATGATCAAACTGTTTTCTAAAATTTTCTTAAATAGAAGTAATTTCTATAAAATTTAATATTCAACTTTTATTAATATTTAAATTTAATTTAAATATTATAAGAAACTAGAACCCGACCCTTAATAATTAAAGAGATTAACTTAGATATTAATAAAGTCTATATAATAAATTTTGATTTTGATTGGGAAATTTTAGAAAACAACTTGTTATAGTTAAAATTTTGGTAAATAGATGTTATTATGAAAATTTTAACTATAACAAGTTGTTTTCTAAAATTTCCCAATCAAAATCAAAATTTTATATCTAATATTAATTAATATTATCTATCATATTAATTAATATTATCTATCATATTAATTAATATTAAAAATTAGTAAGTAATTAGTTATAATATCTAAATTTGACTTAGATATTAATTAAACACGAATATTGAATTTTGGTTTTAACTAAGAAATTTTAGAAAACTGTTTGTTAGACTTAAAATTTATATAATAACATCTATTTATATAAAAATTACTATGATCAACTTGTTTTCTAAAATTTTCTAATCAAAATCAAAATTTATTATATAGACTTTATTAATATCTAAACTATATTTAGACTTTATTAATATCTAAACTATATTTAGATATTATAAGAAACTAAGTCCTAAATCTTAATCTTAATATTTACTAATATTAAGATAGATATTGATAAAACATAACCCTAAAAATTTAGGTTTGACTAGGAAAATTTTGGAAACTGTTTGTTATAGTTAAATTTTTCATAAATAGATTATATATTTACTACTTATCAATATCTAACTTAATATTCGTAAATATTAAGATTTAGAACCTAGTTTGTTATAATATTTAAATCTAACTTAAATATTAATAATAGTTGAATACAAAATTTTGATTTTAACTGAAAATTTTAGAAAACAAGTTGTTAGACCTAAAATTTATATAACAACATCTATTTATTAAAATTTTAACTATAACAACTTGTTTTCTAAAATTTTATAATTGGATTCAAAATTTTGTATTTGTAACTAATTAATATTCAAGTTAGATTTGAATATTATACCAAACTAGATCCCGAATCCTTATATTTATAGATACTAGCTTAGATATTGATAAACTACAAACGTGAAATTTTAGTTTTGATTAGGAAATTTTAGAAAACAAGTTGTTATAGTTAAAATTTATATAACAACATCTATTTATTAGAATTTTAACTATAACAACTTGTTTTCTAAAATTTCTTAGTTAAAACCAAAATTAAGTATTTATGTTTAATTAATATATCAGTTAATATTAGTAAATATTAAAATTTAGAACCTGAATCTCAATATCTACAAATATTATCTTCATTATTAATAAAACTCAAATATAAAATTTTGGTTGTGGTTTTAAAATTTTAGAAAACAAGTTGATCATAGTTAATTTTTATATAATAACATCTATTAATGAAAATTTTAACTATAACAAGTTGTTTTCAAAAATTTTCTTGTCAAAATCAAAATTTTATATACAGACTTTATTAATATTAAAGCTGATATTTATAAATGTTAAGATTTCGGACCTAATTTATGTTAATATCTAAAATTATCTTTAATATTGATAATAGTTGAACATGAAATTTTGATTTTACTTAGAAAATTTTTAGAAAACAAATTGTTATAGAAAAAATTTTGATAATTACATCTATTTATGAAAATTTTTAACTGTAACAATTTGTTATCTAAAATTATTTAGCTAAAATCAAAATTTTGAATTAGAGGGTAATAAATATACAAGCTGATATTTATAAATTATAGAAATCGTAACTAATATAAAAATCTGATGGGTAATTTATTACTTTAGTTGTGATTATATTAATAAATTTTAGAATTAGCAAATTAGCAAATTAAAAATAATAAATAACATGTTATTTATTATAATATAATTATAAATGTTACGTATATTGTTAAAAGAATTTCGCTGTTGGAAAGATTTATCTATTGATATTCCTTTAGGAGAAGTTACTCTAATAAAAGGCGATTCAGGATGTGGTAAAAGTACAATATTACAAGCTATTTTATGGTGCTTATATGGTAAAATTCAATTAGTAATGCCCGTAACTAAAAAAGTTGCTAATACTGAAGTTACTCTTGAATTTCCTTTTCATTTTAATGGTAAAAATGATATTCTTAATATAACTCGAACGAAATCAACTCGTGTAACTTTGTCCCATTCAAAAGATTTCTATGAAGATAAGGTTGCCCAAGAAATTATAAATGATCTTTTTGGATCATATGATCTATGGTTAGCATCGTGTTATGTTGGACAAGGTACTCGTAATACGTTCCTAACTGCTCCAAATTCTGGTAAAATGGAGTTATTAAATAGTATTGCTTTTCATGAAGAAGATCCACGAGTATTTATTGAAAAAATTAATGATGTACTTAATGAAAAGAATACAATTTATAATTTTAAATTATCAGAATATAATAGTAATCTGGCTAAGCTTGAAGAGCTCATGTCAAAAATTGATATAAACAAAGCTTTAACAGAACAACATCGTAAAGATATTACAGATGAAATTAATATTTTATCGACTGAACTATCAAAATTAAAGATTATCAAACAACAATATGACATAGATACTGGTATATTAAACAATTTACATAAACAATTATCTAATTTACAAGATATTATATTACCAGAACCAAACGATAATTTAAAGAGTTTGATGATTAAGTATAATTATGATGAAAGATATAATTATCAAGAAATTAATAGTATCATCTCATTGTTATTTCAAAAAGAAGCTATTTCAGAAAAAGGATTTTTAGATCATGATGTGCCTATTTTTACAATGGACGATTATCGTAATACATTAAATAATGAGAATTTATTTGATTATAACTATAATTTATTATTATCACTTAATATTAATTGTAATTATGATGAAGAATCTATTTCAAATCGTATAACCAATATGAAAAATACCATATCATATAATGAATATTTACAAATTAATAAAGAATATCAATCATTAATTAATACTAATTTATCATATATTGATACAACAGATTTATTACAAGAATCGACTAAAATTAAGAATGAGATTAATAATATAAAATCATTAGATAATTTAATTTCACGTCCAGATTATTCCAAATATGATGTATCTTCGTTAAATAATGATATAATCATTTTACAACAAAAATTATCACAAAATCCAATAAATGAAAATATTGATGAATGCACCAAAATAAACCAAAAAATTAATGATCTTAACTCTGATTTAAAAATTTTACAACAAAATAAAACTATTGATTCATTAAATGAAAAATTATCTAATTTAATTAATAAAGATAATAATCTTAAAAATGAAATATACCGGTTAGAATTAAATAATACATCACTAAAATGTCCTAAATGTTCTGAATCGTTAAATCTGGAAAATAATAAATTAGTTTTATCTCATGATAACTCAAACCACGAATCGTTTTTAATTAAACAAATTGAATTGAGCACAGTTTCTGATGAAATTAGTCTAGTTAAAACTAATATACAAATTGAGAAAATTGAACAAATCAAACAATCTAATGATATTAATAATGAAATAAAATTATTAACAAATCAACTAAAAACTTACGATGATGAATATAACAAATTAAAGTCGGATCATTATAAAAAGATAAATGATGAGATAACTGTAATTAAGAAACAAATTAATGATATAAAATTTGAAGAACAAAAAGTTAAATTAACTTATGAAAAAGATTTAGCTAATAAAAAATCGGAGTTATCACAAATTAAAAGAGATGAATGTAATAAATTAGAATTAAAAATTGCTAAACTAAATTCGGATAATAACATATATCTTAATAATCAAAAGCAGATAAAAATATTAGAATTGAAATTAAATGAATATAATGACGATAATGACATTGGTAAAAATATAGTTTTTTCGCTCTTAAACGATTTAACCGATATTAAAGATAAATTACAAAAACTAAGTAATATCAAAATAATACAACCCCCATTACATCAAAGTCAATATATATTACAATGTATAGAATATAATGATAGAAAAAATAAATATTTTGACATTGTTAATAAAATACCATTAATATGGAGAGGTGAAAAAGCTAATGATGTTAAATTTTATAATGAAAAAGCGAATGAATATGTTAATTTGTTAAATCTTACTAAAATAAAGAAAAATCAAGTTGATTTAACCAGAAAAACTATAAACGATCAAATTAATAAAATCCAAAGAACTGATGATCCTACTCATAGAATCAATGAAATAATAAATTTAGTAAATCAATATAATAATGATATAAGTTTAAGTGATGAAGCTAATAAAGTCGTTAGTTTTAGAAATAACCTAAATAATAATAGGGATGAATTAATGAAAATTAATTCAGATTTAGTTAATTTACAATTATTAAAACAACATGCTTTGGAAACAGAATGTAAAAGTTTACAAGATGTAATATCTAGTATTAATTCGAGCATTGAAAATGTATGTAGTACATTATTCGACAAAGAAATTAGTATAGTACTATCATTATTCAAAACTATCAAATCTACTAAAAGCGTTAAACCTAATGTAAATTTTCAAATTTCATATAAAGGAGGAGTTTTTGATAATATTAATAGTTTAAGTGGGGGAGAAGGAGATCGAACTTCAATAGCCTTAACTTTAGCATTGTATCGTTTAACATCATTTCCTTTATTAATGTTAGATGAAACTTTAGCATCATTACATTATGATATGAAGGAAGCAACCGTAGAAACTTTATCCAATATCATAAGTCAAGATAAAAATCGATGTGTTATTGTTGTTTTACATGATAGTGTTAATGGTATATTTTCTAATGTAATTGATTTAGAAGAAATAACTGAAGGAAGATATTAAAATAAAAATAATTATATATTAATTTTATATATAATTAATTACAAATGGACGATTATAAATTTAATGAATATAAATTTAATGAAATTTATCTTCCAAATACATTAACGTATCCGGTTGGAGAATATCAAGATCTTCTATTACCCGAAGATATTTGGTTGTTAATTTTAATGGAATTACCATTTGAAATAGGTATAAAATTTAAATTAGTACCTAAATTTCTTAATATCTTGTTTTATAAATCCGTAACTGTTATACCAAAAACTTATATAAGAAGATTAAAGTTTAATAATGAACTTAAAAAATATGTTAATCTCACTAAACTTGATTTGTTTAACAATTATGAAATTACTGATGAAAGTATATCTCAATTAAATAACTTAACTAAAATAGATCTACGTGCTAATATTATAATCACTAATAATGGAATATCACGGTTAACTAAACTCAATCATATTAATCTTAGTAAAAATAACATTACTACTGATAATTGTATATCAAAACTAACTAACATCACTAATCTTAATCTTGTTTTAAATTATAAAATAACTGATAATTGTATATCATTATTAACCAATCTTAAACATCTTAATATTTGCAATAACAATAAAATTACTGATAATAGTATAATGATTTTAACTAATCTCGAAAGTTTATCAATTAATTGTGGTAATTATTATAATATTACTGATAATTCTTTAACTAATTTAATTAATTTAACTGTTATTAGTATTGGTACTAATATTAGTATAACAAATGAAGGTCTTAAGAAATTATCTTCCTATAATAATCTTACTAAACTATCTCTTAGCGATAATTATATCTCTAGTTATGGAATAAAAGAATTGTATAGTCTTACATCACTTAATATTAAAATGAATACTAGAATAAATGATGATGGTATTAAAAATTTAACTAACCTTACCGAGCTTGGTAAGAATAGATTAATAAGTAATAGATGTATTAACAGTTTAAAATCGTTAACTAATATTTTTTGAATAAATAATATCAAAATTTTGATATTATTTATTAGCAACATCTACTACTGTTAGTAGATTGGTCTGCTATATAATCCTCTTTTTTAAGATATGGATCATCTATAATAATATTATTATTTTTGGGTGGATTTACAGGTAAAGTTCTAGCACATTCATGAAAATGTTCCATAAATTTTACAAATCCGCTACCGTCTAAAGCTGACATGAAATGTAATCCATGGATTTTGTCTTCTAATGTTAAATTACTAAAATTATCACATACTTCGTTAGTTATGTCTCCTATTGAATAATCAGAATTTTCATCTAATAAATCTGTTTTGTTAGCTAATATCATTATTTTAATATTAGGTATATCCATAAAAATATTTCTATATTTATTAATATATTTTATCGATGATATGTCAGTAACATCAAACACGAATAAAGTAATACTAACATCTCTAAAATACATAGGTACTAATGATATAAATCTTTCTTGTCCCGCGGTGTCCCAAACTTCATAAGTAATATTGTCTTCCTTTAATGTTACAAAACTTGCGCCTATCGTTGCTATGGTATCCGGATTAAAATTTTTATTTCTCATCCTACTTAATATAGTAGTCTTTCCTACCATTGTATTACCAATCAAATTTACTTTAACTTTATTTGGTATCGTTTGATTAGATATCATTTTATATATGCATAATATTATTTTTATAGTGATAATGTAAATTTTTAATTGTTATTACTAATATTAATAAATTATAAATATTACACTTGTTGATATATAAGTTAATATCTATAAATAATAAAATCTAGAACCTAATTTCTTATAATATTTAAATCTAAGTTAGATATTAATAAAGGTTGAATATAAAATTTTGATTTTTAACTAGTTAATTTTAGAAAACAACTTGTTATAGTTAAAATTTTGATAAATAGATGTTATTACGTAAAAATTACTATGATCAAAGTGTTTTTTAAAATTTTATGATCAAAACTAAAATTTTATGTTTAGAATTTATTAATATTGAACTTAATTTCTATAAACATTAAGATTAAGGTTCTAGTTTCTTATAATATTTAAATCTAAGTTAGATATTAATAAAGTTAAAATTTTGATAAATAGATGTTATCATATAAATTATATTTTAATTTTTTTAATATAATTTATATAATTAAAAAATGGAGAGACACACGCAAAATCTTAACATGTCAAAATTTCGATCTGCTGGAACCAAAGATACCGATTTAATAATAGATAGGGTAGGTTTTAAAAAGTTATTATTATTACGTGAAAAGGATAGTTACGTAAAAAAAAAGATAAATGATAATGAAAAATTAAAAATGGTATTAGAAGCTTTGGAATTAAGCTCAGTATACCATCCACAAACAGATACTTATAAATATCGATATAATGAAATGGTGGAGGGATTTTTACCAGGCCCTACAGGAGAATTATATGGATACACATTATTTTTATTTAAAAACAAAGATAATCTTACAGCAGAGAAAATTATAGATTTTTATCATTTATCAAATAGACAAAAATTAAATTTTCAATCTGCTTATGATGACGATTTTTATACTCAATTGTTATATGGCGCTATAGAAGATGATAATACTGAGCAATATATTTTTGAAGCCTTATTTGGAGCAGCCCCTGTAGATATGGATTGGAGTATATTATCTTATATTTTAGAAAGAGAAAATGAGGTATGGGAAATAAATGAAATATTAAATGTCTTGATGAAAATATTAAAAGCTGGTATTTCTATAAAAAATAATATAATTATTTTTGAAACACTTATATTCTGGAACATACTCAAGAAAGAAATACAAACAGATGAAATAGTATTAAATAAAAATGACAAACTTATTATCAATGAAATTAATAAACTAGAGAAATCGTGGAAAGAAAAATTATCAAAAGTTTCTGTTTTATAAATAATTAATATAAATTTCATATTAATTATATTATGTTAATACCTCCACTAAAGATACCAGTAATTACAGTTTCTGGAGACCCTAATGTCGTTACTATCATTAATAGTTGTTGACCAACTAAAACAGGTACTCCTAAATCTTGAGTATCAAAAAGAGTTGTTCCTGCTGGAATAGTTCCATTCAGTAAACCTCCTAGATTAACACTCACAAATCCTAGAGGGTGATATGTAGAACTTCCAGGATCAGCTACATATAATTGAGCATTAATAAAAGCAGGATTATCGAAATTTACCTCTAAGGTAGTTGTAAAATTACCAGATATATTAGTTAATGTTCCGGATCTAGGCATAGTAAAAGCAAATCCTATCAAATAAGGTATTGTACTAATATCAATAGTACCTAATGTTATAGTTGCGCCTGCTGAAGACCAAAATCCTATAGCAGCTACGCGATTTAAATTATTAAGTTGAGATATTTCAATAGGAATATGTCCACTGGCAAATGGGATAATCGATCCTGGACTTGGACTTCCTTGTGGTCCTATAGGCCCTCTAATACATTTAGAGAAAGAACAATTTGATTTTTGACATTCTTTAGAACTATACATCGCTAATTTTAATAGGATAAATAATAAATAACAAAAATTTAAATATGATATAACGTTCTAATATAATGATTTAGTATATTTGATTTAATATCAGGTATTAAATTATGTAACGTGATTATTTCTGTTAATAATACTATTTTATGTACCGGATAAACTATAAAATTAGCTATAATACCATCTATAATATCATTTTCGTTAAAACATGACTGATCATCTTGATTTTTAATAGAGGGATGACGACGTAATGTTTTACATTGTTTTGATGTCATATGCGCATGTATTTCTATTAAATCTATTGAATGACATGAAATTTTAGGATTATTTATAAAATCTTTTAGATATAATTTTCCATTATAATCATAATGAGAATCGTAAGTATCCCAAGAAAGATGAACAATTGATTCATCCCCATTTAATATATTTTCAATAATTTCATCAACCGACGACGACTTACATAGAATAAAATCTGTTTTAAGATAACAATCTATTTTTTGATAAGAATATGTTGTAAATAATGAAGCATTACTCTGTCCAAAATTAACTTTAAACTTAAAGTGATCTAATTTTTGTTGTTCTTTTTTGTTTAATACTTTTATATAAAAATTATTCAGATGATTGATAAGTTTAGGATCTGGTTGTGTGTTAAAAATATTACCCATAATATTTTAAAAATAAATAACTTAATATATTTATTTTAAAAATCAGTTTTATTATAAATGCAGATAACTGATTTGCATCAAGATATTATTTCAAATATAAATTTAACTATTTTTGATAAATCAAATTTGAGTAAAACTTGTAAGTATTTGTATGATATATTAAATGATGATATTCATAAATTATATCATGAATGTCACGAAGAGATACAAAATGAATGGAACAGAATGGCTCGTAACATAATGTATAATGCAGATATTGATATTATATATAAAGAATCAAATGTTATTGGTTGTTCAATAGTTCCTAATAAATTACATTTTTTAGAAGTTAAATATTTAAGAAATCCACTTGATGTTGATATTTTATCATGGTATGAAGATCATAATCAAATAGGATATACTATGTTATAAATTATATATCCTAATATATAATTATCGTAATTACCGTATAAATAAATATTCATTAATTAAAAAATGTCTTTATATGACAAGTTAGCAATTGATATTTGTTATGTATGTCAAAAAGAAGGGAATAATTTAGTGAGTCCTTGTGGAAATATTTTACATGAAAATATACCATGTGAGATCAAAACACATAGAAAATGTCTAGAAAATACAACCGTTTGTCCAAAATGTTCTAATCCTATAATAATTAACAAAGTAAAAAAATTTAACATATATAATTTTACAAAAAGTATATTAATAAGTATATTATATATGTTAACATATATAAGTGGTATGTTTCTTCCTGGTATAAATATGATGGGTGTATTTATAGATGGTCGTAAAATTCCTAATGATATTAGTGCATATTTTATATGGTCTATACTCTTAGGTATTGTAACGGGTATTGGTTATATGTCAGGATTCGTTTCATATTATTCTCATCTCAAACTTTATAAAAATGAAGATAACAATTTTTCTTAAAGTTTATGATGTTAACATCATTAATTGTTAATATTTTCGTTTTATTATGTCATTTTTTTGGATTCATTATATTGCTAATCGTTTACAAAACCTATTATTATAATCCTTATTCATTTTGCGTTGGTCTCGCTTTTTCGGTTGCCATAATAGCAATATTATCTGTTATATTTTGTATTTTCTATTCATGCAGAAATTTATATTATAACAATCTAGAAGAACAGACTGTATTAGGAGTATAATTACTATACAAAATTATATATTTGAATATATAATTTTATTTATTTTTTATTTATTTTTTATTTATCCTTGGTCCATGTACCTTGTTCCATCCATTTTGATACTACTGCTTTCACGTCAGGTTCAGTCCAATTAGGAGGTTTAATTACTTTACCTTCTTGATTTTTATGGAATGTTCCATCTTCAAATTTTTTGCTCATATTAGCTTCATGAACTAAATCAAATACATCATCAACATTGAATCCTACTTTAGCAGCAGCATTACAATTATAATAATCAATATCTACAAAAGCATCAACTTGTTCAGCCATTAATTCTAAATCATTCTTTCCTAAATTATTATAAGTGGGAGAATTAGATTTACAGACTATATCTGCTAATAATTCTTTAACATTTTCTTTTTCGTCAGTAACAGTTAATAATAATTCTTGTAATTCTTCAGTAACCATTTTAACTAAAAATAATACTTCATCTCTAGTCATTTTTCTTGGATTGTTTGGTAATTCTACTCCTTTAGATTCTTCGGTAAATATTTTAACATTTTCACTTCTAGTTAGTTTTCTACCATCTACAACTGACTGTAAAGTACCAATAGCAGCCCCCTTTATAGAAACTGAAAGTATTGATTTTATAGTACTTTGTACATCATTAGATTCTTTTAATGATGTCTCTAGTTTTTGAATTACTTTTTTATAATTTTCTGTATTTAAAAGATTATCGATCGTTTCGGAAATATCTTCATTTGGTATATCCATATTAAATATTCGGTTAATTTATAAAATTATATTTATATAATTTAATTTATATTAATCATTTTTAATTTTAGCTATAAATTTTTTAGAAACACTTTGTTATAGTTATTTTCGTATAATTACATCTATTTATTTTATAATTAATCATAAGTAAATTTTATTTATATTCAAGTTTGATTTGAATATTATAATAAATCGACTCTTATTTTCTAAAATCAATTGGTATATTGATTAAACTCAAATATAATTTTTTAATTTTAGCTAGATTATTTTTAGAAAACAATCTGTTATAGATAATTTTTATATAATTACATCTATTTTACAAAATTTTAACTATAACAAGTTGTTTTCTAAAATTTTCCAGTTAAAATCAAAATTTTATATTCAACTATTATTAATATTTAAGTTAAATTTGAATATTATAAAAAACTAGAACCTGAATATTGGTAATTATAGAAATAGACTTAAATATTAATATTAATTAAATATAAAATTTTGGATTTAACTTAGAAAATTTTAGAAAACAAGTTGTTATAGATAATTTTTATATAACAACATCTATTTATGAAAATTTTAACTATAACAAGTTGTTTTCTAAAAATTTCTAGTTAAAATCAAAATTTTATATTTAATTAATATTAATATTTAAGTCTATTTCTATAATTACCAATATTCAGGTTCTAGTTTTTTATAATATCTAAAATTAACTTAGATACTAATAAGTTCTAAATATTAAATTTTGATTTTGATTAGAAAATTTTAGAAAACAACTTGTTATAGTTAAAATTTTGTAAAATAGATGTAATTATATAAAAATTACTATGATCAAACAGTTTTCTAAAAATTTTAAACTAAATTCAAAAATTTATATTATGACATTATTAATATCTAACGTAATATTAATAATTATAAGAAATCAGAACCTAAATATTAAGGATTTATGAATATTAACTTATATATTAATAAGTTCTAAATACTAAATTTTGGTTTTTGGTTAAAAAATTTTAGAAATTACTTTGTTCATAGTAATTTTTATATAATAACATCTATTAGTGAAAATTTTTAACTATAACAACTTGTTTTCTAAAATTTATATTACAACATCTATTAATCAAAATTTTAACTATAACAAACAGTTTTATAAAATTTTCTAATCAAAATCAAAGTTTTATATACAAGTACTATTAATATACCAGTCAGTTTTAAATATTATTAAAAATAATATCTAATTCATAATTGTAGACATAATCCTTTATATCTTCCTAATTTTTCTCCGGATTTTACATAGTAGCACGATGAAATACCAAATATATTATCATGATATCTACCAATAATAAAAATATTATTATAAAATCCTGATAAATATACATTGATCCCATCTGTGTGTATAATAATATTTTTCATTTTATGAAATGAATCAATAGCATATTGTTCATATGATTTACAATCTATTTTATCTAATAATTTAACCCAATATTTTCCTTCTTCAGATAAAACGTGTTTATCAAAATGCTGATTAATATTATTAGTTATATTTTTATGATTACCGGGACCCCATTTAACATTAATTTTATTTCCTAAATATAATAATAGTTTATTTGCGTTATATTCTGTAATATTAACTATATTAAATTTATCAAATAAGCTAATAACATCATCTAATAATAGTTTGCTTTTAACTGTAATTTTATTTAGTTTGATTAGTTCAGAAATTCTATATGATTTTAATTTATTGACGTTAAATAATACATTGAATTTTTTGAATAATATATGTATTGTTTGTTCTTTGTTTATAAAGAATTGAGATATAAAATTACTATATTGTTTTGATGTTAATTTACTCATAAGATTATATTTATATTGGTTATCTGTTTTTAACCAAGCCTCATATTTCGCAATACTTTAAATATGTAAAATTGTTGGTGTAGCAATCAATTAATTCAAATTTTTTGATGGGTCCGGACATTTTTGCTAATAAATAATTATCTTTAAATTATTTATTTTTATATGTTAATATATAAATTTATATATTAATATTTTATTGCCATCTACTTAATCTACACCAATATTCTACACGATTATATTTTGGATCAATAGATAAAAAATTAACATAAATTTTTGTTTTAGCTAATTTAGGATTTGATTTAACTAATGCAGTTTCAGCTAATCCTATAGCTTCAAGAACTAAAGATAATTCATTACATATAATGAAATTTCTAATTTCTGTTTGAGGATTTTTCTTCGATGAAACAATTGCTTGTAATAAAATTTTATATTTACCATCTTTATAACACCATTTACCAATAATTTGAGTCTCATTCTTAACAGCTTCTTCAGATTCTAACATTTTTTTATTATAATCTTTACCAACACTAATCAAAACTTCACTAGTTTCATCATTATGTATATTAGTATATTTTCTTGGTAAATTAAAATTTGTAATAAGTTCTGAATTTTGGTAAGTAATAGGACATAATAAAGGATCTAACCTATGATTATTTTTTCTATTTTCAGAAGTACAATGAGTACAGACTTTCATTTTACTATAAATTTAAAATGAAATTTTTATTTTTATAGTAAATATTCTATCGCTTTTCGCATAATCGTTCTATTTAGGGAAAGAACATCTTCACTACTTAACCTACTATTATCATAACACAAAAAATCACAATATATATTATATCCTTCAAAATCTAAAAATTTAAACCCTAAATTTACAGATTTAGATAATATATCATTAATAATATGGTGATCATATTGTTGTTTTATTTTAATTTTGTATGAAATTTTTTCATCTAAATAAACATGAATATTACATTTAACTGAATAATTTGTATATGCGACTATTGAAATATTTGAATATAAATAGAATGGATTAATTTTGTCTATAGTTTCGTAAATAATAGTACTAAAATCAAGTGGTAATAATTCTATTACTTTTGATATTAAATTTACATGTTTTATATTTTCAAAAGTAAAAATGTTATTATTATTTTTGATTTGAATTTGATGAAGTGCATTTTCAATATTATTGATTAACAGTATAGTTCTTGATGGTGTATTTTCTAATTCTAATAATTCGTTATCTTTTTCTATATTAATAACCTGTGATATAATATTACTATTAGATTCATAATTGCCCCCTCCATCAAATAAATAATCAGTTCTTGAATAATCTTGTATTCTTAATTCCTTATATATAGATTTTATTAATAAATTTTCTATTTGTTCATAATTACATCCATAAATGCAATATAAATCAATATGATTTTTATCATCATAAAAATCGAGATTTACATCTCGTTTACGTATACTATAACATATATTATATTTATTATTAATTAATTCTATTTTAATGTGTCCTTCCATATTATGCATATCAACATTATAAGTTGACATAATATTATATATTTCAGTATTATTCATAATAGTTTGAATAAATAAATCGAAGTTAAAATTATTAATATCACTCATGATATTATTAACATTCGTAAGAACACAGATTATTCTAATCGTCCCACTTACGTTTTTATAAACTTCAGTTTCTATGATATTTGTTGTTAATATTAAATGTACGTTATTTATTATATTTTTCATACAATTATATTCTTCGACCCATTCTTTAAAATTATTCATGTTTTTTCTAAATAAATTTATTTCATCATAATTAAATTTATCGATCCAAAAATGATTATTAATAATTTGTAATGAAAGTTTATCTACCAAGCAAAAATTGGTAATAGTTTCAATATCTGAACGTAATAAAATATTTCTTCGTATGTCAAATAAATCCATTTTAATTTTATAATTATCAAGTAATTATAAAATCATTTTTTTAAAATATTAAAATTTTCGTTGAAATTCAAGAATATCACGCATACCAAGTCTAGAATTCTTAATCGTATTATAATATTTTGAATTAGTTCTATTTGCGTGAAATAAATCGCGATCACCATCAAATAAATAATTTGTTCCCATTGAATCCGTTATATCAAATTCATTTTCATAAATAAATTTTACTAATATATCTTCAACTTGTTTAAATGTCAATCCATCAATAAATACTTCTATATCTTGATTTTCGTTTTCTTCACAAAAAAGATTATATATCAATTTATATTGATTACCATTAGAAACAAATTGAACTTGAACTGGAAATATGTCATAATCTTCTTTATCAAGTTCATCTAAAACTAAAGATGTTAATTGTTTTGGTAAAATATACATATCATAGTTATATTTAAATTCATCTAAAAATTTTATTATGATTGTACCATCATTTGGAAATAATATATCAATACGGCCATCTCTTTCTTTCTCAACTAAACTTATTTTAATAATATCACTCGCATCAATTATAGCATCTTTTACAGCTACGTATTCATCAATCCAATCTTGTAAAGTATCTTGGTTTTCAAATATGGGGATATTATCATATTCAAATTTTTTAACCCAAAAGTGTTTGTCTTTACAAATCTCATCTGCAATATCAGATGTTTTACAAATCTGATATATATCATATATTTCTGAATTTAGTAATGTATTGAACATTATGATTTCATTCTCAAGAAAATTCATTTTATATTGTAATAAATATAATATAAAATCATTTTTAATAATTAAAAATAACCAACATTAAATTATTAAATCTAATAAATCTAATATAAATGATTAAATTTATTAGATTTAACAAAATATAAATGATTAAATTTATATTAATCATACAACATTAGATTACAAATATCCTACAACTCAATCAAACTACAAATTAATTAAAAATGCAACAATATCAGCCAAATATGGTCCAAACCGGACAACAACAAATGTTACCAGAAATGCAACAATATCAACCTCAATTACCACAAATGCAAACACCACAGTTACCGCAAATGTCTCCTATGCAAATGCAATTACCTGTTCAATCAGTACAACAACAAATGCCTGATCTTGTTAAGATAGAAAAAGGTCCTATAACTAGTGAAAATTTTCATCCATTAAGATTAACTTGCGATGAGCCAGAAAAAGAAGTAATGGGAGGAACTGGTCCAAAAGCTGATCCTCCAAATTCTAAAGCAGCTCAATATTACTTTAATATTCCATTAAAATCTAATTATGGAACGTTTACTGAACAAGATAAAAGAACTTTCTTATATGAAGGTCCTGAGTTAACAACTTTATATGGTGTTAAAAGCGAAATGAATCAATTCGGAAAATTTAAATCATCAATTGCTTTTTCTCTTGATGAAAGAGAACCTGATGAAGTTAAATTTATGTCAGATTTCGATGCTATTAATTTATGTGGTAATCAATTAGTTTATCATTATAAAGATAAAGTCAATTATCCATTATTCAATAATGACAATCCTAAAATGGCACAAGCTACTGGCTTTAGACCGTTAATTACTAGAAAAGCTGGTAAAAATCCTGCTTTATATTGTGATCTTGTTGATTACGTTGGTGAAACTTTTTCAGCTAAAACTACATTTACTTATGGTTATGGTGAACATAGTAAAGTTTTAGATTGGAAAGACCTAAAAGGAATGACTTTTAAATGTATCCCTCTTTTTAGATTCAAGGAGATTTATATAGGAGGAGGAAAAGCTTCCATGAGACATGATATCAAGAGTGCTATCGTTACTTCTCCACCATTACCTTTCAAGGCTGTATCTATGCAAGCACAAACAGCTGAAAGATTTGCTCAAAGAAAAACTAATTGGCAAGATGACATTGAAGCTCAAATTGCTAAGAATAATATGTTAAATCAAGACAAGAAAATGGGAGCTGAACTTTACATCGCCCCAAAGGAATCAGCAGTACCTTTAGTTCAAGGTACTGAACAAAATCAACAAGTTAACATTCCTAATAATGCTAATCTTGAACAATTTATGAACAGCAATCCACAACAACCGGTTGTTCAATTCAGTTAAACGACTTAAAATAAAAATAATAAAATAAAAAATTTTTAATATATTACATCATTGTAATATATTTATAAAGTATTAAGAACTATCAGGCTTAGCTTCAATATTTGTAATAACAGGATCGTTACTTACTGCTTGTTGTGCTGTTTGTTGAATAGATGTTTGTAATGCACTAATTGTTGTTGGGTTGGCGATGTCTTTAACAACAGATTGTATTGCTGTTCCTATATCTGTACATCCTTGTAATGAACTTACCATTTTTTGAATAACATTTTGAGTTCCTTCATTTTGGAAGACAGCATTTATTGCTTTAGATACATCACCATCGGTGGGAGTTTTCATATCTGGTGGAGGCTTTATTCCACTGCTTTCCATAATAGTTCTTGCTATTGAAAATAATCCAGAAAATGAAGATCCAGTATTGTCAGTACAATTAATATTATTATTATTAGTGCTGATATTAATATTAATTTCAGTTTTAATTGCAATACCAAGTTTATCTTCAAATTTGTTTATAATTTTAACTAATAATATTTTATCATCATTGCTATTCAAATGGAAAAATATTTTCATTATACTAAGTAATAATAAATCTGGTCCTTTCATATCTGATTTACCTTTTTCTTCGATATATTCCATATCAATACCACTGTATAAATCTTTGGTTTGATCTCTTAAATCACAAGAGAGATTATAAATATTAGATACATAAATTCTATTTTGTTTTCTCTTTTCATCGGTTGCTTTGTTGCCTGTTAAAGTAAGTCCTCCTAGTTGAATTATTATATCTCCTTTTCTGATCCATTCATCATTTTCGCCAGCCAATATTTGTGATCTGTTAACACTGTAGATTTTTTCGAAATATTGGTAATGCTCGGAAACATTCATTTTTTTGTATAAACGATAATAATTTTTGATAGCTTTCATATTAGGATTAAAGTAGATTTTATCCATATCATCCCCAAAATTATCCTTTATTGTGTCTTTACATTTCTTAATATAGTCTCTGAAAGCTTTATCAAAAAACAGTGCTTTATCAGGTAATGTAGATTCTTGTTGTTCCATTTTATAACAATTATATTATTTTATTTTAAAAATTATGTTTTTAAAGTTAATTGTCAGATTATAGCATAAATATTTTAATATTATATTATAAATATAATATTAGATAATGATTAATTCAAAAAATATGTTTTCCTCTAGATGGGAAGATGTATTAAAAAACAAGGAAATAAACGAAATTTTTAGTAATGATGGTATAAATAATTATACCAACAAACAAATGAATATAAATTATGATTATAATTTTGATGAAATTATTGAACCTATTGTCGATATCAATTCTACTGCCAAGAATGACGATAATTCACATAGAATTATCATATCAACTCCATTTAATATGAGACCAGTTATATCATATGGATTAATGGTTTTTGCTAAAGATACCCAACGATGGGTAATAGTAAGAGATAAGCATACTTCTGAGTACATTTTATTAGTAAAAGGCTATTATCGATCTACATTTACTAAATTTTTATTATCAAGAATTACTCCTGAAGAATATGAAAGTATTAAAAATTGTTTAACATCAGTAATTAGCGAATTTGTTAATTTATATCTTAATGATTTAGGATTAGAAAAAGATGGATTATTATACGCTATTGTCAGAATGGCAGAATCCAGAACTATTATCTTGGAAATGATAAATGGATTAGATATTTCTAATAATACATTACCTTGGAATTGGCCAAAAGGTAGAATTGAAAAAGAAAACGAATTTGAATGTGCTATAAGAGAATTTACTGAAGAAGTAGAAATAATTCTTCCTCCACCTCTATTAGTTACCGATACATACGTTGAAGAAAGTATTACAACTATAACTGGTAGAAAATTAGAATCTAGATTTTGGATATATGTTATACCAAATGAAATAGAATTAAAAACTCCAGTTAATCATCGAGAAGTCAGTGATAGAATGTGGGTAGATACTGAAACTTGCATTAATTTAATCCCAAAAACTATAAATCATATTGGTCTGTTTAAAAAAGTATTAACTTAATATACATATATAATTTTATATACGTATTTTTTAAAAATTAATTAAATCCCAAAAACCATAAATCATATGTAATTTTAAGTATTAAGTTAACATAAATATATAAAGTTATATACTTATTTTTAAAAATTTAAAAGAGTAAATTATATTTACGCTTAAGAGAGCATTACCAATATATCTTTAATTAGAACTTCAATATTTTCATCGTATTTGATACCAAATCGTAATTTCTTGGCAATTATTAGTCCAAGAACAATAGATGTAGAATTTTTGATTTTAACGCTCTTGATATTACTAATTTTTAATGTAATTTCTTTTCTAACACCAAAATCTTTTACTGACTCTTGAGCTTCTTTTTCTAATAAATCATTTATATCTTCTCGTTCATAATTAATAAGATTATTTGAAAGATTAATGCCTGGCATTTGTTTTACTATTTCTTCAATTTCTTCGGTATTGTAAACTTTTGTTATTTTCTTTGGTAGTTCAGTCGTCTGTTTAGACAAATTTATTCCCGGTAATCGTGGGATAGGGATTAATTCCTTAATCGGCTTTGCAGTTTGTCCTTTTTTTGGAAAAATCATTGTTGTTTTTAATTTAAGTTCTTCATCTGAAGATTCGCTTGATTCATTTGATTCATCGTCAAGCACATCGCCTAAATCTCTTACATTTTCATTTATCTCATCATCTGATTCATATGACTTACTAATTGAATCATTTGATGCTCCATCGTATTCTTGGGAATCAAAATCGCTATCGCTATCGCTCATGATATCTTACAACTGTATTTTAATATAATATAAATTAAAATAATAATAAAATAAATCAATTTTATTAAGAGATAATATTATTTTAATAATGATAATTTTTATTTTTTATTATAAATATAAGGATTAGTTTAAGAAAATATAATTACGTTTAAAAATGGAGAAGTTAAAAGATCCAGCAATGTTATTATCATTAGTAAATACAGTTGGTTTAATAGGAGAAACTGTTTATTTTTATAAACAGATAGAAGCTATCAATGAAAATATAGAAAAATTAAATGGGACTATGACTAAATTAACTACAACAATGGCTGATATTAAAAAAGGAAATAAAACAATTGATGAACAAACTAAATCGTTAACCAGTCAATTGAATTATGTTAATAGTACATTAGACAATTTATCAAATCTAACTGGTGATGTAACCGACATTATCGAGACTTTATATGATCATGATATTGAAGTAACTCTTAGTGATCGATCATATCGAAGTGGTGATAGGAGAGACCAACGTAGACCTTATATTGAAGATAAAAAAACTTATGTACCCGACAGAAAGCCTGAACGTAAACCAGAGAAAAAACCAGAACGAAAGCCTGAACGACGTCCCGAACGAAAGCCTGAGCGTAAACCTGAGAAAAGACCTGTAGAAAATGAAGGTGAAGATGACGATGACGATGATGAATTGATAAGAGAATTACGATCAACCTCTTGAGATTCATGTTAATATAAAAATTAATCAATAGTGAATAATATTAACCCTAACCATATAGTAATAAAAACTAATAAACTCCAATAACTAACAGTATTAATATCATCACTTTCAGTTCTTAAATTAAATAATATAAATCCTCCTAATAATATTAGCACTGAAAATATTATTAATAATTGATTGTCATTTTTGTTCCATAATTCTCCCGTCCATAATACGGAGATTACCAACAAACTAATAAAAATTATAATGATAAAAATTTTGAAGTAATTATCATTGTCATTATAAATGTAATAAGCGCTAACCATCAATGCTAACATACTTATTAACCATAATATGTTAATTGCTATGAAATTTGGATCATTCGAAGATATTATTAATCCAACACCTATTATGATAAAAAATAATGTTATTATAACATATATCCAAAAAATTCTATCATCAACAATATTATACATTATTTTTTATTGTAAAAAATAATTATTTGAAATTTAAATAAAATTGCGCCGAACAAATTCATTTTATTTGAATGAAAAGTTTATAACATATTGTGATATGATTTTTTGTAATAATGGAGGTAAATTATCCATAGTTGACAATATCCCTTTGTTTCCTATCATAATTTGACAATCATAAGGAAAAGTTAATATATTATCACTTGTAATAGATTTATGATGAAGTATTAAAAACCCTATCATACTATAATGATAATCCGCATCATCTTTGGGTAAGTTTTTATGAATATTATTTATTGTATAACACACCCTGCTAATATCTATATATGTTTCTGGTTCTAAATTATTAACTTGATCTGATAACTCATTATATAATGATGCTATCATTATTGGTATTTATTTATATATTATATATATAAATAAATTATTAATTATTCAATTTTATTTTTTAGATACTAATTGAAAAGAACATACATCAGTAAATTTAGTTATAGTATATTCTTTTTTAGTTTTTGATTCAGAATTTTTAAGATTTGTTTCTGTAAATATGCTATTATTTTTGATAGGAACTAACAACTCGTCTTTTTTGCTAATTTCAGCAATCTCATTTTCTTCTTCTATACATGATCGATACCATTTTTCATAATCTGAAGGAATTTTTATGTTATATTGTCCATGGTATTGTAATTTATCACCGGCAAGTTTATAATTAAAAACTTTGACTCCTTCTGATAACTTAATATCATTATTGGGTCCTAAGTTTTTCATAGCTTCATCCCATAATTTACCAGGAATTAATATTATTTGAGGAAATCTTACGCCATATTTGATTAAATCTTTAGGGGTTAAATTTACATCAAAATTTCCTTGAGTATCATTTGCTACTACTGATACAAATCTAACTTTAGGATTGACTTTCTTTAATGCTGCAGATATACTAAGACCATCTATTGATTTTGGAGGAGGATTATCCCAAATATTTGTTACATCAACACAATGACTACATGTTCCTGGCTTTGATTTATATAATACTATTACGTGATCCATTTATATTATTTTAATATTAAAATAATATTGTTTAAACGATTTAAATAAAAATAAATAAGATATTTTTATTATATAAAATAATTGAATAAATATAGTTTAAACACGATAATTATATTATATAAATAATTAAGTTAATAATGGCTCAAACAAAATCATTCGCTAAATCTCAACCTGTTGTTGAAGTTGGATTAAGATGGTCTGCTGAAAGTGCTGAGAAGCATGCAAAGGCTAATTCATTTATTAGAGTTGGAGGAGATAAAGCATCTACTAGATTTTTGTCAGGAGCTCCTCGATCTTGGTCAAATTCAGATCCTGAAGAAAATGGGACTGTTTTCATTGTTTCATTACGAATTTCAGGAACACCAGTTCATATTAGAGAAGCCCTTAAACACGTTCAATATTCTGATGAGGAAATTACGGCCTTTCTTAAGGATGCTATCACTAAAGATAATTTCCAAAGTACTAAAGCAGAGGAATATAATACAGAAATAGAAGAATATAAGAAGACGAAGAGTGAAAAAGTTCCTGTTGAACATTACAGTGCAGAACAGTTAACCTGGTTTTGTGAACCGGAAATTCTAAAGAATGTTAGAGTTGAAAGTAAGAAAAGCACTCCAAAGGGTCAAGGGACTGAAACAGTTAAAACTCGAACAGCACCAGGAGCTTCAATTAAAGAAAGAATTGATAAATTAAAGGAAGATCATATTCTTGATATCAGTGCTATGACTTCAGATTTTAAGAATATCAAGACTAAGCCTATTCCAAAGACTAATAAATCTGGTAAGTTCTTCTCTGCACCATTACCATTTTTAACAAACGATTATGATAAGTATTATGAAGTTGTTAATCATGTATATGGTACCGAGGGATTATTGAAATATGCTGATAATCTTGAAGATGTTAAGAAGCAATTATCCACTGGTAGATCTAACACATCATTCAAGAGTTTAATACCTGCACCACATGCCGCTACTACAGCCACTACTTCTACTACATCAACTACTTCCACTACTTCCACTACTAAACCATTACTTCCAAAACCTACTGCAGTACCTCATGCTCTTCCTCTCACTAAGAGCACTAATGTCAAAGTTATTAATCCTGTTCCATTAGCTGGATTACCCACCATGAAATAAGGAAATAAGGAAATAAAGAAATTTAATTAATATAAAAAAATAAATTTATAAATATAAAATTTATAAATCAAAATGGATATTCATAACCTATTAATCGTACAAAAATGGGATAGAGATAAGATAGAATATGATAATTATTTACGTATGATTAACGATGAAACAACGTCTAACGATGAAAGATTACTAACATTTGAACAATATTTTAAGCCAAGACCAATAAAATATGATTATAATGATCAAAACCCTACCTCAATTAATAAATATATAGATGAATTTGAACTTCTAAATCATAAATATATTAAGAAAATCTGATTTTAAAGACAATGAATTAAATTTATGGAAAACTATTCTTAAAGAAATATATTCTGAATGGGATCCAAATGAAAATATTGATGGTGATCTATTCCATAGAGATGATTATGAAGATCATTACAATCAAGAAATTCGAATAACCAAATGGACATGGAATCATGATGGAAAAAAAGATATTCTAATAGATATGACGGGATGGCCTGGAGATACTCCATCAGTGGGAATATTTCTAAACAAACAAATTGTATTAATTAATTCAGATCAAAATATTTATAAGAATGAAAATACCCCTGAAGACCTAATTAATAGAATTAGAACCTTTAAACACATCAGAATATATGAATGTACTCAGGATGATGATTACATTTGTCATGAACAATGTTTAAGAGTCAAAGAAATATTAGACAAATAATTTTTTAAAACTTAATTAAAAAATAAAATTAATAATATATTAATTTTATTTAGATCAAAATTAAATGGACGTAATTTCATTTGTTATTGATTCTGAGCGTTTTGACTTGTGTAATCAAGATATACCCGATGGATCATTATTACATAAAATGATCACTACTAAACTCAATGTTAATAAAGATGAAAACGGTTGTTATATTTTAAACTATGATAAAGAAGATTTTATCCCTATTTATGAATATCTCAAAAATAAGAAACTCCCTTCTTATGACGATTTAATTGCTTTTGATTACTTTGGTATAGACTTAAATCATAGTTATGAATTAGCATCAGTAATTGAAGAAGATATGAGAGCCAATATGTACAAAGATGAATGCGAGAAGTTCTATACTGATGATCATCATGGTTTAATTAAGATAACTGAAAATTTTTGGAATAACTTTGAGATAAATAAACCGATTGATAAAAATTTACTGTTTAATACTAAGAATCTGGTAAAAAGCAAATGGTCTATCATTCAAGATAAATTAAATAACATTAAGAAATTAACTGATATTAAAGGAGTATTTGTTGCTGGAGGTTCAATATTTTCTATATTATTTGATTTACCCATTAATGATATAGATTTATTCTTATATGGAGTAACTGAAGATGAAACAATTGATATAATCAATAAAATATCAAAAGTTATATCATTAATAGATATTACGACTGATAAGTACAAAACGACAATTAAAGAAATAACTGAAATTTTAGACAAATTTGATCGTGTAAATCTAGATGATATTAATATTATTAAAGATAAATTATCAAATGTTTGTTTAGATAGAGAAGATGTTATTAATTTTGATATTACCTTAAGAGAACATTATCCTTATCCTCAAATTTATGAAACTAAGATTATAGGAAAACTAAATAGAATAATTGGATCTGTGTGCCATTGTACTCGTACAAATAATGCTCTTACATTTAAGAGCAAATTTTCCGAAGTACAAGTAATTTTAAGATTATATCAAACTCCTTCTGAAATTTTACATGGATTTGATGTTGATTCTTGTTGTTTAGGATTTGACTGTAATGATATTTGGATGACTCAACGAGCATGTTTTGCTTTGAAAAATGGTTATAATACTGTTAATTTCAATAGATTATCTCCTAGTTATGAACTTAGATTAGCAAAATATGGATGTCGTGGTATGGCTATTAAAATAAATAACTTCGATGTTAATAATGTTAATAAGAATGAATTAGCAGAGTATTTAATTAATAGGAAAGTTAGACATGAGACATTATTTTATTCTAGACATCATCATTTATCTAAATTACATAATATTGATAAGTTATTATATTTAGACTACTATTGTGAACATTACAATTATAAATCTCATTCTATTAATATGATTAATAAGTTAAATCATGAGAAAAGCGATTATGCTGCTCCTTCTTTTATTGATTACAGAAAATATGCTAATGGATCAGGAATAGGGGATCTGATGGGGTATTTTTATGATGTATATGTAGATTACCTTGAATTTGATAAAAATAATGAAGAAGATGGACCTGTTAATTTTACAGATGATTTAAGAGATAGGGAAGAAGAACATCATAATCTTAAAAGTAAATCAAATTTTCTTAAATCAGAAGTTAATAATACATTAAGGTTATTAACTAATTCAATTCATAATAAATTCTGGTTTATAAAAGGAGATTTGAAATATCTAAATTTAATAATTAATATTCCTGATTTAATATATGATGCATTACAACTTGTCCAACCTTGGGATTTTTCAGCTAAATTAAAATTTAAAACTACAAATCCTGGAGAACAAATGACAAACACATTTCATCAAATTATTTTAGAAGATAATAGTCAATGGTATAATGGTAGATTTTATAAATCTATTTAAGTTTTTAAAAAATATTATATATCATATAATATTTCATTAGATTCTTGATTTTGAGATCCGGTTTCTTAAAATATCTAGAATTAACTTAGATATCAATAACTCCCATATATAAAATTTTGGATCTATTTTAAAAAATTTTAGGAAACAAATTGTTATAGTTAAAATTTTGATAAATAGATATTATTATATAAAAATTACTATGATCAAAGTGTTTTCCAAAAATATTTTAGTTAAAATCAAAATTTCATATTCAAATATTATCAATATTAAAGCTAATATTTATAAATATTGAGATTTATGTTTTAGTTTCTTGTTATTTATTAATATTAACTTATATATTAATAACTTCTATATATAAAATTTTGGATCTATTTTAAAAAATTTTAGAAAATACTTTGATCATAGTATTTTTTATATAACAACATCTATTTACCAAAATTTTATCTATAACAAGTTGTTTTCTAAAATTTTCAAATCAAAATCAAAATTTCATATTCAAGTATCATTAATATTTAAGTTAATTTTGGGTATTATGAGAAACTAGAAACTAAATCTTAACATTTATAAATATTAACTTTAATATTGGTAATAGTTGAATGTGAAATTTTGATTTTGATTAGAAAATTTTAGAAAATACTTTGATCATAGTATTTTTTATATAACAACATCTATTTACCAAAATTTTATCTATAACAAAGTATTTTTAAAAATTTTCTAACTAAAACCAAAATTTCATGTTCGAGTATTATTAATATTCAACTTGGTATTTATAAATACTAAAATTTAGATTCTGGTTCGCGTTAATATCTAAATTTAACTTAGATATTAACGATAATTAAATATAAAAATTTTGGGTTTACTACAGTGTTTTTAGTTATAGTTTAAAATCTACTATATAGATTTTATTAATATATCAACGATTTATAATAAAATCTCAATATTCAGGTTCTGGTTTTTTAGAATATATAAACTTAGCTTAGATATTAATAATACTTGAATATAAAATTTTGATTTTGATTTGAAAATTTTAGAAAACAACTTGTTATAGTTAAAATTTTGATAAATAGATGTTGTTATATAAAAAATACTATGAACAAGTTGTTTACTAAAAATTTTCTAGTTAACATCAAAATTTAATATTTAATTATTATCAATATTAAAGTTAATATTGATAAATATTAAAATGCAGAACCTAAATCTCAATATTTATGAAAACAAGTTGTTATAGTTAAAATTTATGTGACAACATCTATTTATCAAAATTATCATATTAATATTTAAGATAATATTTATAAATACTAAAACTCGGAACATAGTTTATCACAATATTTAAATTTAACTTATACAGTAATGATAATTAAATATGAAATTTTGGGTTTAATCGACCAATTTTTGAAAAATACTTTGTTATAGTTAAAATTTTGATAAATAGATGTTGTTATATAAATTTTAACTATAACAATTTGTTTTCTAAAATTTTGATAAATAGATGTTGTTACATAAATTTTAACTATAACAATTTGTTTTCTAAAATTTTTTAATCAAAATCAAAATTTCATATTCAACTATTATGAATATTAAAGATAATTTTAGATATTAACATGAACTAGATCCAGAATTTTGACATTTGTAAACCCCCATTGGTATATTAATTAAATTTGAGTACAAAATTTTGATTTTGATTAGAAAATTTTATAAAACAAATTGTTATAGTTAAAATTTTAGTAAATGGATGTAATTATATAAAAAATACTATGATCAAAGTGTTTTTCTAAAATTTTCTAGTTAAAATCAAAATTTCATATTCAACTATTATCAATATTAAAGTTAATATTGATAAATACTAAAATTCGGAACCTAGTTTCTTATGATATTTAAAATTATCTTAAATATTAATAATAATTGAACCTAAAATTTTGGTTTTGGTTAGAAAATTTTAGAAAAACACTTTGATCATAGTATTTTTTATATAATCACATCTATTTACCAAAATTTTAACTATAACAACTTGTTTCCCAAAAATTTTTAGTTAAATATTAAGATTTAGATTCTAGTTTATGATAATATATAAGTTAAGTTTATATATTATCATAAACTAGAATCTAAATCTTAATATTTATAAATACTAAATTGGATATTAATGATACACGAACATAAAATTTTGATTCTGATCGGAAAATTTTAGAAAACAACTTGTTATAGTTAAAATTTTGATAAATAGATGTTGTTATATAAAAATTACTATTATCAAAGTGTTTTCTAAAATTTTTTAAAATAGACCCAAAATTTTAAACATAGAAATTATTAATATCTAAGTTAATATTAATAAATAACAAGAAACTAAAACCTAAATCTCAATATCTATAAATATTAGCTTTAATATTGATAATAGTTGAACATGAAATTTTGGTTCTATTTTAAAAATTTTATAAAAACAAGTTGTTATAGTTAAAATTTTGATAAATAGATGTTGTTATATAAAAATTACTATTATCAAAGTGTTTTCTAAAATTTTCTAATCAAAATCAAAATTTCGTATTCAACTATTATCAATATTAAAGATAATTTATGTTATTAACATAAACTAGGTCCGAAATCTTAACATTTATTAATATTAGCTTTAATATTAATAAAATCTCTATAATAAATTTTGGTTTTGATTAGAAAATTTTAGAAAACACTTTGATCATAGTAATTTTTATATAACAACATCTATTACCAAAATTTTAACTATAACAAGTTGTTTTCTAAAATTTTCCGATCAGAATCAAAATTTTATATTCAAGTATCATTAATATTTAAGTCAAATTTAGATATTATAAGAAACTAGATCCTGAATCTCAATATTTATTAATATTAAGTAGCATATTAATAACCCCCAAATATAAGTTTTTAGATTGATGTTAAAAATTTATGAAAAACACTTTGTTATAGTTAAAATTTATATAACAACATCTATTTATCAAAATTTTAACTATAACAAAATGTTTTTCAAAAATTTCCTAGCTAAAACCAAAATTTTATATTCAATTGATATAAATATTAAAGCTAATCTTAACATTTATAAATATTAGCTTTGATATAAATATTAAAGCTAATATTTATAAATGTTAAGATTTCGGACCTAGTTTCTTGTAGTATCTAAAATTAACATAAGGGTTTTGGTTTTACTATAATGTTTTTAGATATAGACTTTATTAATATTAAACCTAGTATTAATGAATGTTAAGATTTAGGTTCTAGTTTTATCATAATATCTAAATTTATCTTTAATATTGATAATACTTAAATATAAAATTTTGATTTTAACCAACTAATTTTTGAAAAACACTTTGTCATAGTTAAAATTTTGATAAATAGATGTTGTTATATAAATTTTAACTATAACAATTTGTTTTCTAAAAATTTTCTAGTTTATCAGAATATCTAAAATTAACTTTCATATTCAACTATTATCAATATGAAAGTTAATTTTAGATATTCTGATAAACTAGAAACTAAATCTTGACATTTATAAAAACTCATTAGTATATTGATAATAGTTGAATATAAAATTTTGATTTCGATTTGAAAATTTTAGAAAACAACTTGTTATAGTTAAAATTTTGATAAATAGATGTTGTTATATAAATTTTAACTATAACAAAGTGTTTTTCATAAATTTTCTAGTTAAAATCAAAATTTCATATTCAACTATTATCAATATTAAAGCTAATATTGATAAATATTAACTTTCAGAACATAGTTTCTTATAATATTTATTATTAGTTTAGATATTGATAATACTTAAATATAAAATTTTGATTTTGATTAGTAATTTTTACGTATGATTAATCATAAAATGGCAACATCAATTTATCATAATTTTATCTATGACAATTTGTTTTCTAAAATTACTCTAGTTAAAATCAAAATTATATATTTAAATATTATCAATATTTAAATTAAAACATATAATTATGGAAAATATTATCTTTGAAGTTTCATTATATACGGATTATGAAACAACTATTAAATTATTACAATTATATACTAAAATATTAAATCAATATAAGAATATTTGGAAGTTAAAATGTGAAAAACAATTTCCAGATAAACAATATTTTGATCTTTGGACTGGAGCAGAAAATTATTTAAGATGTACAAAGCAAAAATTTTTTATCGTTTTGTATAAACCTCATTATATTAATGAAAATTTACCTATACTTTATGAATATGATAAAATGTTAAAAAGTATTTATCATACAAAATTATGTTCTTGTCATGACGATGATATTATTCTAAAATCTTTGTACATAAATTTCAGATATGTTATTATTGTTATAGATGACGAATATAGACCACGAATATTACGACAATGTATCACAGTAGAATCATGTACTAAATTCTTAGAACGATGGCCTAATACATATGTAAATAAAAATTTATGTCAATCTAGTATTTATGTAATAGATCTAAATAAAATGTCCCCAATGTTTTGGGGTAAAAAAAGTAGAAGTGATATTATTTCAGAATCAGATGAACATATTACGTATTATGCATATTTTAACGGTGAATTAAAATTAATGATATAAAAATGATTTTATGTAATATGATTATATATAAAAATGAAACCTAATTTTAAGGATCAACTTATTAGAAATAAATGGCAATTGTATCAAGATAAATTATCATTATCATTAATGAATGAGTATGATAAAGATAAAAATAATTTGTTAACTAAAAGAAATGAGATACACCCTGATGGTCTATGTGTAAATAAGATTCGCGAGGAATATATTAAGGTATTCCTTCGATTCCATGATAAACATAAATTTTACAATAAAGAATTCAACTGTTCTCAGTACCATTGTATGAAGTCTGCCTATCAATATCATAAATTGTCAGCTAAGCATGAGAAACAAATTCAACTTAAATATGATAATTTCAAAAATAGGAAGTTAACAAAAGATTCTTTAATTAAAGAACATTTATGGTATAATTTGAAAAATCAAGATTCGGTAATTATTTCTGGTGATTATGTAAAAATCATTGAGAATGATAATACTAAATATATACCAAGTAAGACAAATTCTTTAAAATTAAATGATATACCAGTTTCATATATAGATATATCATTAAAAAATAAAAATATAGTTGATATGAACTGTCATTTATTATATTTTTGTTTTGATATGTCATCGTATTGTGATATTATTGATTGTGTATTAATAATGACTAAAAAGAAGAATAATTACTTTTCATATTTACCGTTAGACATTATTAAATATATATTAGAATTAACTAGTGACATAATTTAGATTTATAATTCTAGAATTATAAATTTTTAAATAAATTATGTACCTAAAAAATATGTCTATAACAAAAAATATTATGGAATATAATATATTGAAGAATCTATTAAATTAGCTTCTTCGGTCATTCGTTTCCATAATTTATCCTGACGATCTAAACTTTCTCTATCAGCTACAATTCTAAATTCATCGATATAACACTCATGACCTACTAATTGTAAATGTCTCCATAATCTATATGGAACTCCAAGACTTGAAGAACGTAATCGCTCTTCAATAGGTATTTTATTAAAAATCTGTTGAGTAATATTATAATGATAAATAATTAATTCTTTAAAATGCATCACGTCAGGTAATACCCAACCCCAATATATATTACAAATATAATTACTATGCTTAAAATATTCTGAATATCCTATAATAGAAAGAGCAGTCCACATCATTTTATGATCAGTCTCTCCTCTCATTCCTCTCTTATTTAAAGATAATTTCTTAACTTGCTCTCCTATGGGTTTCTTAATTTTCATAAAATGTTCGTCAAGTTTAGCAAATAAAATATCTGGCAGTTTTATATTTTGTAATCCTTGATAATAAACAAAAGCCTTTAAAAAATTATCAATACTTTCTGGTATATTATTGTTATAAATCCCTTCTTTAGTTATTTTAGTATATACTGTTACAATATTCTCAGTTTGACAATCTTGATTTGTACATCTAACAAAACCATCATCATTAGGAGTAATTTTAGATAATGATTCACCGCATCCACAACATACTTCTTTCTTAGAACTATTAACTTTAACGACACTAATATTAATATAATTGGAAGCTATTTCTAGATATCTCTCTATAATATTATTACGGGCTTCAAATCCTTCTATATCATAATCTTCATCATCCATTTCATCTTCGTCATTTGAAATCTTAAAAGAAACTGTTTTAACCAATCCATTATATTGTTTATATGAATTGATCAATTCATAAACTTTTTTATCATAATCAATTAATTTCTCCCCGTTTTCAATTTTATCAATTTCTTTCTTAGTATCATTCATCTTATTTATGGTAGTTTGTCGTGCAACATAGTTTTGAGGACAATTGGTTAAATGTTCTAAATTTTTATATTTCAGCTTCAAATCATCTAAATCGGTATATTTTTCTTGTTTTAATTTTTTTCTTATAATATCATCAATATTAAGTATATTATAATTATCTTTGTAAGTAGCTTCTATTTTATCTGGAATATCAAATAAAGTTACACCCTCCTCTTTTTTCTTATCACATTTTTTTATGTTATTGATAATATTAGCACTTGAATGTGATCGTGAAGAAACTAATAAATTATTAGGAATAGACTTCTTATTTTCTAATTTACGAAAACTACTTGATACTGTAGATATATTTGATTTAAAACTACAACTATCAACGGTATATGAGTTTTTCATGTTTCTATTTTTATACAAAATATATTTTTTTATAGTCTTAATATTATCGTAATAATATTAAGTTAATATTTTTTATACAATTATAATTTTATACTATCAGATAATGTAAAATTATGATATTACTTTTTGTAAAACTTGCTTAGTAGAATAAACCAGTTGATTGTCTGACTACTCCTCCACAAACAGTTTCACATTTATTTTCACATTTATTACATGTCACAGCAACTTTGTGTTCGCATTTGTTACATGATGGAGTCTGGAACAAACTAATGATCCATCCTAATAATAAGATTAATAACCAAGCAAAAATGATTACTAAAGCGGCGACCCATAGAGTAGTCCACCAGTTAACAGTTCCATCAACATTATATAATGCTGGAGCGAACCATGCTAATACCACGGATAAGACAATCCATGCTATAATTATAGATACAACGAAATATAAAACCCAAGATAACAATGCACCGGTTTCCATTTTTTTTATTATGAAAAATATAATAAAAAAAATTTTTTATATTAATCATCATCAAAAATTGTTCAAAAATATAATTAATATTATTATATTTTATATTTAATTTTTATTTTTTAGTTAATTTAACTTACATACAGGTTTACGGATGCAATGTTGATGATTTTGGTATAACATCAACATAATAGCAAAAAATATTATAGTTATAAATGTTAATGAAGCGAATAAATAAAATTGCTCTGCTTCATCTTGTGTAAACATAAATATAATAACCATAAATATTATGATTATTATAATCATGGTTATCATTAATATTGTAGCAAATGGAAGTGTATTCATTTTATTATAATTATTTTATTATAATTATTTTATTATTTTATTATAATTATTTTATTATTTTATTATAATTATTTTATTATTTTATTTTTTTTAACTTATACAAGCAAGTATTAAACCAATAAATATAGCAAAAAATACATACATTATTATAGTTATCCACAGTGGTGTTAACCAATTAATAGAACCATCAGAATTATAAAATTCGGGATTAAATATACCCAAAATTATAATAAATATGATATACAATATAAATATTACAATTAATGATCCAATAATTTGATAGATAATATCAGACATATTCTTTTTAAGTTATTATAAAAAATATTATATAATATTTTTTATCTCAAAATTGAACTAATAGGAGTATAATTTGATTTGTTAATGTCCGATAGTTCAGACATATTTTCATCATTAACAGAATCAGCCTCCAAACAACTTAAACTACAAACTTTATCATCAGATTCACTATATAAAGTTATGGCAGTTTCCCAACTCATTATAGGTTTTTTAAGACGAGCATTTACTGTATTATGAAATTTCCAACTCCATACAAATAATCCTAATGGTTGATCATCTACAGTAGAATTTAAATAATTTTCTAAAGGATTATTTTTTATATATTCAGTACAATGGCCTCTACAAACTTTACAAGGAAATTCATAACATACACTTTTCATAAATATAACAAATTGTTGTTGTTGAATAGGAGTTTTAGCTAAATAGGCTTGCTTATGGATAGTATTCCAAACCCCTGGTCCTATATATTTTGGGTCAGTATTATCTTTATAGTTAGCTATAACACCAGTAGCATTTTTTTCTGATATCAACTGTTGTTTAGAAAACTTCATATTTATTATAATAATTATTTTTTATTATCAATAATATTTAATTTCAATGGTTTATTAATTTTATTACTGTTAGTAGTATTAATAATATTATTAGAATTATTGACGATATTTAATTTTAATGGCTTACTAACATTATTAGAATCACTGATGATATTTAATTTTAATGGTTTGTTAACGTTATTAATACTATTGGAATTATTAGTATTATTTGATTTAGTAATATTAATAATATTACCATCTATTATAAAATTATCAAGATTGTTTATATTAACAATTTTACCATTGATAGATAATATGTCAGTTTGATCAGGAGGAACAGCTCCTAAGGTTAATGGCATTCCCCAATAAACCATCAAAGCCTCAATTTGACAAACGGTATCACAAAGATCATCTTGCTTATTTTTGAAACAATCTAAAACTTGTAAACTAAACGTATCTTTTCTTAAATTTAATAAATATCGACCTTTTTCAACAGACCAAGTTTTTAATTGTTTATCAGTTATACCTTTTGGAGCTCCTAAGTATTTACCCTTTAATACAGAATCAACTTCTATTATTGCAGGTAATAAAGGTTTATTATGAAGATTAATACTAAAATATGATATTACATGTTGTGATACTCTAACAGCTTGATAATTAAAAGGTAGTTGCTTTTCAATTATAAAAAAATGACATTCATCATAAAATTCTTTGTATTTATCAAGAAATTCAGTTAATACTTGATAACTGTTATTTATGACAGTTGTTCCTTCTTGAGTTTTGCTTTCAAAATCAATTTTATCAAATACTACAGGTATTATTTTTCCATTATGATATCGTCGTTCTATTCTATAAGAGAAATTTTTAACTTTCCCTGGATCTATAGACAATACTTGATAATAATCCTGAGTCCATTTTCTTTCAGTATATGGGATACTATGAGGATAATATGTAGTATGTAAGGTTTTATCAGGCTCTTGTGATTTAGGGATCTTTTTAGCAAAATGCGCCATTTTTATTTATATAATATATCTTTAAGTCTAAATAAAATCATTAATTTAATTAATATTTAAAATTAAATTGCTAAAATTATGTCATTAAAAATAAAAGTAGATAGAAATTATATACGATATCTTTTAGATAAACTTCGCCTTTTAACGCATACAGCAACTTTATCATTTGATTATAATAAAGTTAATATAATTATTAATGACAATACGTCAATAAGTTTTATAAATATAGAATGTGAATCATATTTTAGTGATGATCTTCATGACGAAGATGAAATAGTTGATATAATAATGATAAGGTTTGATCCTAGATTGTTATTATTAGAAATTGATGAAAAAATTAAACGTAAATATATACAATTATCTATAACGCGAGGTGAAGATATCATGAAAATTAAATCCACTGATGAATAAATCAAGATTCTGAAAATTTATATTATTAATATAAATTTTTAATTTTTTTCAGACCGTAATAAATGCTATAAATAATAAAAAAATTATAAAAAAATATATTTGATGGAAGAATTTGTATTTAATTTGTGCATTGATAACGGATACGTTTTTAAGAATCTCTTGACTATTTTCAAGAAAGAAACAAAAATAGCTACTATGTTACTATCACCAGACAATATAAAAATTTCGTTTGTAAATAGTAATTCTGAAGGATTACATATAATAAATATGAATCCTCATGAAAATATTGAGTGGTTTTATAATCCTACTGATGAAGCTGGCAATTTAATGGAATCGTATCCTATAGGATTTAATTGTGTTAGTGTATATAATACAATTAAAAATATTGGTACTAATGACTCTATACGGTTATTTTTAATAAAAGGACAAGATGAAGTAATGGTCCAACCAATAAAATCAGCGTCCAAAGATGTAGGTCAATTTAAAATATTAAAATTTGACGTAATACAAACGGAATATATTAATTATGAAGTTGATAATTATAAAAACAGTCCAAATCTTAAACTTTATACTAAAAGTTTTGCGGATTTATGCTCGGAAGTTTCAAACGTTAATTGTGAATATATTAATATTGAAGGTGATGGTGATTCAGTAACATTTAGAGGATTTGATGGAAGCAAAAAAGAAGTCTATGTTAATCGTAATGATGATTTGCTAAGTGTAAAGAATTTAAATAGACCTAGAGTTATTGCTGACAATATTAGTGATATTGATGCTTTAATATCAAAAACTAATACTTTAGCTATAGCGACAAAACCTAAACCAGGATTGAAATTAAAAATTGTTAATGATAATAATATTTTAGTGAGAGTACCAAAATCAACATTTAAGTCATTATCTAAAATTGATAAAATTGCACCAAAAGGTAGTGTCTTGCGTTTTTATTTAGAGAAAAATCAACCAATTAAAATTGAAACTGGTATAGGAACTATTGGAACTTATCAAATTTATTTAAAATAAATATTAATGTTATTATTATTTATTTGTACTCATATAGTATAATAATAATTTATTTTAAAATAAATTATTATAGTAAAATGAATCAATCCGACAAACTACCTCGATATAGTCACGGGCCAGTGGGAAAGTTCTACAAGAAAATTGCTTGGAATAATGGTTATGAAGATTGGAATTTAATTAGAATAAATACACATGCAGATGGACATTGTTTATTTCATGCAATAGCTAATGCTTTTTTTATCCCTTATTATACTGAAACTCTTAACGGTAATAAAATAGAGAGAACAGAAATAGTAAAACAAATGAGAAAAGAATTTGCTGAAAAATTATCTAGTCCTGTTTCAGATAAGAACCCAAAAACTCATTATGAAACAATAAATTGTGGAAAAACTGCTGAATTCCCAGTATTTCAAGATTTACCAGAATATAATTATTCTTTAGAAAATATGAAAAAACAACTTAATAGTGATAATTATATCGGTTATGGATATATAGAATATATTAGTAATGCGTTAGATAAGAATATTTACATCTTAGAAGAAAGAAGTCAGGATTTATATCCATTTGAAAAGACGGAATTATTAAATATGTATAAGAAAAATAGATCATCAATAGTTTTGTATGCTATAGAATCAAATCCATATGATCATTATGAATTAGTTGGTATAATGAACAATGGAATTATTGATAGTCATTTTAGTCCAGACCATACTCTTATTAAATTTTTATATAATAAAGTATTAGAACGGACTAGATCATAAAACATATTTATACAGTTGTATAAATATATAATTAATATTAGTTTTAAAAATCTTCAAAATTAGTTAGATCACATTCATCATTATCATCACTACAATCAATTAAATCAGGATCTATATATTCATCATCGGATTCAATACTAGTAATTATATCATAATCTATGTTTTCATCTATTTCTTTAATATCGTTAATATCATTTTTAGGTAAGTTATTTATAACTTCATGTTTCTTATTAACTTTATCATAATAATTACGAAATTCTCGTTTATCAAATTCTTGTAACATGATATAAAATTTAGTGATAACACTGATAGTATCAGGATATAAATCAACAATTAGACCAAAATATTTAGATTTTTCACATATTATATTATACTGACCTAAACTAAATTTTCTGCATTCATGACAATTTATAGATTCTTTAGGATTTATCTTTTCATTTCTATGACAAAATTGACACAATTTGGTATCCAACATATAATAAGATCTGATACTTGATAGTCGTACATAAGAAAAATCTTCGTAATATTGTTTTACAGAATAAAAATAAATCAAATGATTTTCGGTTTTCTTTACCATTTCGATATTGGTATTATCAGTTAACTTAATTAATCTATTATTAACATGATAATTCTTTTGTTTTTTATTTAAAAAACAATTTTTACATATCATTATGTCAGAAAATCTACAAGTTTTAAGTTTTGTGATATTGAAACCACGAAACGTTTCATAACAAAAATCACAAGATTTATCTATTTTGCTGTAACCATATTTGTCATATTTATCTAAAAACTCTTCCATATTTTTTAGATAAAGAGAAAACAGCACTTCTTCACGTGTTTCATTTTGATTAGAATCTGAAATATTTAATAACATTGCATAATCTGTTATGAGTTGGTTGAAAGTTGATATGTTATATATCTTAACATAAAATATATGAACTATATTATTCTTAACTAAATAGATATTATCCATTAAATTTAAGAGATCGTTATCACAAGAATTAATAATTTTGGAGTAGTTCCAGGTACACTTAATATCATCTATGAAATCCATTTCAATTAAAATTATATATATGAAAATATAATTTATTTTTATTTTTTATTTTAATTCATATTTTTTTAATAATCATCGAAGTTGGTTAAATCACATTCATCGTTGTCATCATCACAATTAATTAAATCAGGATCTATATATTCATCATCTGATTCATAATAATAAATTAGATCATCTTCTTCTTTAACAATAATTTCTTCAATATCATTTTCTTTAATATTATTTTCTTTAATATCATTTTCTTTAATATCATATGAATTATCTATATTAACAATTTCATCTTTTTTATTAATTTTATCATAGTAATTAATAAACTCTCGTTTATCAAAATTATGTAATATTATATATAGTTTAGTGATAACATTAATAATGTCAGTATGTAAATCATCGATTAATCCAAAATATTTTGTTTTAATATATATTGTACGATATTGATCTAAACTAAATTTTCTACATTCATAGCATTCTAAATCATAAGATTTCTTATTTTTATGACAGAATTGACATAATTTAGTTTGTAATATCTGATAGTAACGTAGATTTAATAATCTAAAATAATTAAAATCATCATAATATTGTTGTGTGGAATAAAAATATACTATATTTTTACCAATTTTCTTAACTATTTCAATATTAATGTTATTAGTTGATTTAAATAATCTGTCGTTTACGTGGTAATTTTTTGATTTTTTGATTAATAAACAAGGTTTACAAATTATAACATCGTTGAATCTTTTATCTATAATTTGTGTAATATTTTTTGATACTTTAAAACAAAATTCACAACATTTTTCTACTTTACTACTATAATATTTATTATCTAAAAATTCTTCTGGATTTTTTAGATAATACGAAAACAATACTTCATTACGTGTTTGTAGTTGATCAGGATACAAATAATTATATACCTTGATGTAAAATATTTGAACATAGTTTACGTTAATTAGATATATATTATTTTTTAGATTTAATAGATCATTATCACAAGAATCAATAATTCTGACAGAATTCCATAAATATTCATGATTTTCATCATTAGTTATATAAATCATTTTCAATTAAAATTATATATAGAGATATATAATTTATTTATTTATTTTTTTATTTTTTATTTTTTAATGTTTGTTAATTCTATAATATTATCATATAATGGATCTAATAATTTTCTAAATGGATCATTTGGATCCATATCATATATTTCATCAGGGAAAGTAAATATTCCATATGTAGTAAATATATTAATAAAATCATTAATAAAAGTTTCATCTGGATCAAAACTTTCATTATCTGTTTTATTCTTAGGAGATCTTAATTCTAAATATTTTATAAACTCATCATTATCATCAAAGTTAGTTTGAAATGATCCGTTAACATCGATTGCTATAACTTCAAAATGTTTTTTATTACCAGAAATAACTACATTTTGTCTTCCTAATTTACATATTGCATTAGTAACATATTCGATATCATTTTCTGTTATCTTGACAATGTATACATTTATATTAAAAATCTCAGCAATAAAATCAAAAATATCGATATCTAAATATTTTTTAGAATTTAATAATTCAGTTAATCCTTGTAAACTATAATCTGAACTATAATCTTGACTTGCTATTCGTTTCATCATCAATCTAGGATACATCTCATCGTTTACTGTTTGCCAGTACGTATAACCAGGATATTCTAAATCTCCTAGAATCGTTATTAATTCATGACGAACATTATTAACTAAATTAATCCTAAAATTATAATCATAATCATTTTGATATTTTTCATAAAAACACTTAAGAATTGCATGTATAAAAGTATTCTCTCCTCCAATAGTTGCTATCCTTACTATTTTCCCTTTAAACCATGTACATTTCACTGGAGCATATGTATCATCATATAAACTGCTATTTGTAACAAATAGCTCTTTAATAGGGATTTTAGTTATTTTTGATACATTTGGAACTATAGGTAATTTTATATCACTATCAAACTCTTCCAGTTTACTATCATTAACATTAATATATGAACCATAACTATACATTCGTGTGTATAATAATTGTTGTTCTGATAATAAAAGCTTATGTTCTATGGCTTTAGATAATTTAGTTAAAACAAATCCAAATTTAGACAATTTTCTAGTTAAATCTTCAATGTGAACAGCATATTCTCGTTGTCCACCTTCTTCAATAATTGATCCTGGTAACTCAAAATCAACAGGACGTCCCCATTGAGATCCTATTTCTGGATATAGATGGATTCTTGCTCCTGCTATTATCTTTTCATCATTATTTTTAAATACTTCCTCTAAAGAATCACCATCAATTGTTAAAAATATTATTTCTCCTCCAGGATTTAAATTAGTAACAATAGTTCTTACTAAAGCATCCAAATGTTTATCACTAGACCAGAAAAATGACATTGATAACATTAGAGTAACTACATCAACTTTCCCTCCAGGTATATTATCTCTAACGGCTTCTGTTATCTCAATAGTTTGCTCTCCTCCAAGAGGAACAATTGTAACTCTATCTTTAATCCCACTTTTCTCGAGACGTTCTATAAATTGATCTCTATTAGGCTTATATGGCTCAACAGCTATGATATTTCCATTAAATCCTTTCCATTTACCAATATCACCACCGCGACCACTTCCTATATCTAAGAGATTAAAATTTTTGTTATATCTATCAGTTAGATCACGATATAATCTCTTCTTAATATCATTATGATATTTAATTGCTAATTCCGGAGTATCACCAACTAAATCTTCAATAAATATAGGATCCATAATATCTTCCCAAACATCTTCAGCGACAATTTTTTGATTAGGATTAGTTTTATCGCTTCGATATTTACGTGGCTGCAATATGATTTTATCGTTCTCTTTTACCCATTCAAATTCAATAATTTTATTATTATAATTAATCTCATCAATAGTTAATTTTGGTCCTTTCATTCGAACATTTTCTGATAATAATGGATATCTTTCAGTTCCAGTGAATATAACAGGAGCACTTCCGTCAAAAACATATAACTCCAATCTTCTAGAATTATCTTCTACTGCTTTAATTTGTATTAAAAAATCAATTGTAAGATCTTTAGGATGCTTCCATTTACATACGTCTGGAGTATTTATTAATGATTTATTATAAGCAACATCAGGACTAGTTATATCATTCCAAATTTTGATTGCTTTATTTTTATCATCAGCTTTACCATTTGATTTTTTAATAGGTATTAATTTTCTGCCGTTCCACGAATATTCAACTACTCCATTATTAAAATTATATGAAAATTCAACGTTTGAATCCCTCGGATAATTTAATTTATTATTGGATTTTCCAATGAACTTTACATATCTTTTATTTTTATCCAAAACATATAAATATTCGTTCTCAACTTTAAAATTTATTATTCTAGGTCTATTAGTAGAAGCGTCTTCCCAAGTTTTAAGTACTGAATTCTCATTATCTGCTTGTTCTTTTAGCACTTCTTTAATAGGTGATAATTTCTTACCATTCCAAGAATATTCGACTATTTTGTTATTAATATTAGATAAAAATTCAACATTTGAATCTTTTGGATAATTTAATTCTTTTTCATAACTTCCTTCGAATTTTTCTTCTTTACCTCTATTCAAAATATATAGATATTCATTTGAAACTTTAAATTTTATGGTTTGAGATCTAGGATTGTAAATTACATTATTAGGAGTGAATATAAATCCATCATCATTATAATTTAATGCTTCTCTGTTATTATATAACTCTTTAATTAATGAGAAAAACGATTTAGGGTCTTCAGGTAATTTGTAAGAATATTTAGTGTTCACGTCCAAGATTGTATCCTCTATGATATTTAATTGATCAGATATGATTTCACAAAATTCTAATCTGTTGGTGTATAATTTATTTTCAATGGTTTCACCTTGGAAAGACAAACAATCAAAAGTTAAAACGAAGTATTTTATATTATTTTCATTAATTTTAGGAATAACTAGTTCTGTATCAAAAACTGAATTTTTGTATATATCAATAAACTTAGAATATTTTTCATTTGACGAAGGAATAACTAAATTATATTCTTCGCGTGGATAGACCAACCATATTCCACTATCGTGAATTATAAGATACTTTCTAATACCATCTGCTTTATAAGTGATATAATAATCCGTTCCTTCTTTTCTTTTATCAACTAATACATTTTCATTTCTAACTGAATTATTACTAACAATTCCTCCATAGACTAAATCTCGATATTTAATATTACGAGCTTTTACTAAAGCCGTTGGTGATATTCTACCTTTTTCTTTTTCTGTGTATCTTAATGTTGTTTCGGGTTTAAGTTTTAATAGTAAACTTATATCACTATCAAGTTTATCTTTTACGTTATTAGAGTAAACATTTTCGGTTGCTTTCATTAATTTAAATATTTTCTCTATTTCATCAAAAAATACCTGCATTTTCGATTTTAATCCATAATATTCTATTTCGACTTCATATTTTATCTTAATATCTTCCCCTATTTCTTCAGTTACTTCTGTGATATCTATCGTGATTTGTTGAGATTTTGAAATGTAACTATTTCTGGTTCGTCCTCTAGTAAATCCTTTGGTTTTGAGTTTATATTTTTTGGGATCAATAAATTTTTCATTATTCAATGATATACGAATATTATATTCATCAATATCAATATTATTACCAACTTGAGTCTTTCGTTCATATGTATGTATACTATTTATTATTATTTCTCTAATATTATCATCATAATATATAACATCTGATTTCTCTATTTTTTTATCATAATTAATATTATTATTTAAAATTTCAATTAATCTAAGATAATGTAAATGAGTGACTCTACTTACACTTTTCTTTCCATCAAATAATGTAAATTTAGCTTCTAGTTCATACTTAGAACCATCATTTAACTGTTTATTCAAATCAATTATGTTATTATCCGTTAATCTTCGAATAATGACATTTCGATGTAAATCAAACATTGTTTTATCAATAACAATTATTTATTAATAATCAATTTTTTATTAATAAATTATATTTTTTATCATATTAATATTTTTTGATTTAGCGAATATTGTATAATATTCAACTAAATCCTCGATAATCTTTAATATAATATTTAACTAAACTCTTTTAATTTTGTTCTATAACTTAATTCTTTTGATATTAAATTTTGTATTCCCGAAAATCTATTATCGAAAAATCCACTAGAATCTCTTAATGAATCTATATAAATTAAAATATCGAATAATTTTTTGTACGATAAAATACTCATATCTGTTTTATTTTGGCTTATTATATTAGATTTGATAATAAGCATGATATCTTCAATAGACGACAAAGAACAAATTATATCAGGATTTAATATGATATTTATGTCATTGTTTATAGGATCTAAGTTTAAATCTAAATTATTGTAAATAGTTATGACATTTTTAATAGATAAATTTTGCTCTAATTTGTTATTTGATATTATTGTTTGATTCAACCAATATCCTAAATTTTTTATATCATTATATTTTACTGAAATACATTCAGGATCGATATCATTAGACTCGTTGTTTGCAGCGGTTGTTTTCTTATCAAATATGGAAATATCGACATTAGAAAAAAAATCATTGGTTGTACAAATTTTCAGAAATGATTCTTTGAATTTTACAATCTCATTATCTATAACATTTTCAAAATCATCGTCGATAATTTTGATATAACTTGTGATCTTTTTTATAGTTAAAGAGAATGTGTTTTTCATTGATTCACTAAAATGTTTACTGTTATCATAATTAGTGATCAATAATAACAATATTTTATTAATTAATTCATTACCAAGTTTTTTATTATTAACTATTGATATCACGTAATTATTATAATTTCTTTCATAATTACATGATATCAATAGTCCTGAAATTATATTTATAAATTTTTCTTCTAATTTACTTCGATTATTATTGTTAATTTTTAATATTGTAGTGGTGTATATAGGGGAAAAATTATTGATATTATCTTCATCTAAAAAATAAAAATTTATATCGGCGACATAGGGAGATGATATAAATTGTGATAAGATGCGATGTGAAGTAGTCCATGTTATATTAAAAGAATCATGTAAATCAAATAATATTATACTATAATCATTATCATCATTAATATAATATAATCCAACTGTATTATATTTATTATTATGCGATATTGATATTTTATCTATTAGAACAGATAAAGAATCAATTAAATTACATGTTAATATACCAAATCTCCCTATTTTATCATTCATTTTTTATATATAAATATTATGTTATTTATATATAAAATTAAATATCATGATATTTATATATAAAATTAAAAATTATAGTATATACTATAAATAAACAATTTTTACTCAAAAATGAATCCGATTAAACCTGAAGAGGAACGTTTTGCTGATGTTACTATAACATTATCAGAAGCAATACATTATAATGTTACTAACTTAAATAGTATGGGTCATAAAACTGTTGACCCAAATATAATTTTACTAATTTCAAAAGGGATCAAATTTTATGATAACCATACTTTAATTCAAGGTTTTATCAGCAATTCTCATGAATGTTGGGATAAGATTAAAGAACGAAATGAATTATTTTTTATAGAAAATGCTAATGATATTTTTAAAGATATACCGAGTGGAGACGTTAATTTGTTTAAAGATTTATTTAATACTAAAGATCAAAATGGAGTTGATATTGTAGATCAAGACATCAAAGACCAAATATGGAAATTATTTGATGCAATGGTAAAGATCTGTATTAAGTACATTCATAAAAATAGATCTCCTTTTGCACAAAAAGATGAAGATAATATTAATCATTATTATGAACGAAGTTTTTTCGATGAAGTTGATATTATAAGACATTCTACTGAATGGAAACTTACTTTGGAATTTCATCCTCGTATATAATTTACTAACGAGAAATAATATTTTGTTATATTATTTATATAATATATTTTTGTGAGTAATATATTTTTGTGAGTAATATATTTTTGTGAGTAATATATTTTTGGGAGTAATATATTTTTGGGAGTAATATATTTTTGTGAGTAATATATTTTTGTGAGTAATATTTATTCTTCATGAGGCGGGTCAAATCTTGGGGCTTGTCTTACTTGAACTGGTTGCGGATTCCCCGATTGTACTGATTGAATTCCTCCTGATTGTGGTTGTTGAACTGGTTGATTAGGTTGCATTAATCCTCCTAATAATCCTTGTAACATATTATTGCCTCCTAACAGTGGTCCTACCATACTCATAATTGAATTTAAATTTAGTCCTCCTGCTAATCCGCCAGTAGAACTTTGTTGACCAATTGCTTGATTAATTGGTTGATTAGCTGATTGAGCTTGACCTGGTAATGGAGTTGTACCATTAACTAATCCCATGATTCCGTTAACCAAATTTGTTGCTGATTCCTTAGACATATTACCTTTCTTACTAACATAATTAACTCCATAAAATATTAAAGCATTAAGCATTGCCATACCAAATATATTAATTTCTATTGGCCACGCTGTACTGACACCATTAACTGTTTCACTCCCTCGATAATTCAATTCTCCTAATTCAAATAATAACTTATCATATTCCTTTATTGATGCTATTTGGGAATTGCAATATTCTAATATGTTTATATCTAAACCAAGAGCATTTAATATTATTCCTATTACTAACCACATAAATCCTAACCACATTCTATATTTACCAACATCTGCATTTATAAATTTGTGTCTTAAGTATATGTCGTATCTAGCATGAATTTCATAAAGCGATTCAGTAGGAGATATATCTGGAATATTTAACTCTGGAAAATCTACTTTAAATTTATCAAATTGAACATTAAAAAATCCTCTATGATGAGCTTGTTGATCTACAGTCATAATTGAATAATTAGGCGTTTCAAGAGTAGGTAATGATATCATAGATTTAGATATTCCGCTATTTAAATTATTATTAGAATTAACTTCTTCAATGGAATCCTCATCATTTGATTCTTTAATATTACTTCGACTAGCTGACAAAGGGATATTTTTAACTTCCTTACTAGCTGATAGGGGAATATTATTTTGATTAACTGGTTGATTCATAGGGTTTTGGTTAATAGGCTGATTAACATTATTTTGATTAATTGGCTGTCTATTAAATTGTTGTTGATTAATAGGTTGATTAACAGACTGTCTATTAGCTTGTTGCTGATTAACTGGTTGTCTATTAACTTGTTGCTGATCAACATTATTTTGATTAATTGACTGATTAACTGGTTGTCTATTAACTTGTTGCTGATTGACAGACTGTCTATTAATTGACTGATTGACAGACTGTCTATTAACTTGTTGCTGGTTAACTGGCTGTCTATTAACTTGTTGCTGGTTAACTGGCTGTCTATTAACTTGTTGCTGGTTAACTGATTGTCTATTAACTTGTTGCTGGTTAACTGGTTGTCTATTAACTTGTTGCTGGTTAACTGGTTGTCTATTAACTTGTTGTTGATTAATTGATTGATTAATTGACTGATTAACTGGTTGTTGATTAATTGGTTGATTAACTGGTTGCTGATTTATAGACTGTTGTTCAATTCTTTGTTGTTCAATTCTTTGTTGTTCATCAATTCTTTGTTGTTCATCAATTCTTTGTTGTTCATCAATTCTCTGTTGTTCTTCAATTCTCTGTTGTTCTTCAATTCTCTGTTGTTCTTCTTTAATTCTTTGTTGTTCTTCTTTAATTCTTTGTTGTTCTTCAAATCTCTGTTGTTCTTCAAATCTCTGTTGTTCTTCTTTAATTCTTTGTTGTTCTTCAAATCTCTGTTGTTCTTCTTTAATTCTTTGTTGTTCTTCAAATCTTTGTTGTTCTTCAAATCTTTGTTGTTCTTCTTTAATTCTTTGTTGTTCTTCTTTAATTCTTTGTTGTTCTTCTTTAATTCTTTGTTCTTCTTTAATTCTTTGTTGTTCTTTAATTTTTTGTTCTTCTTTAATTTTTTGTTGTTCTTTAATTTTTTGTTCTTCTTTAATTTT
>Ga0315287_10000251_pt1 | contig 47432 bp, 44 predicted proteins | sample YL17G11_0_MG_FD_205037 | JGI IMG/M metagenome (GOLD analysis project Ga0315287, IMG submission 205037) | Sediment microbial communities from Yellowstone Lake, YNP, Wyoming, USA - YL17G11_0 | ecosystem: Environmental > Aquatic > Freshwater > Lake > Sediment | place: USA: Wyoming | collected...
AAGCCATCAGCTCCAGTTAAGCCATCAGCTCCAGTTAAGCCATCAGCTCCAGTTAAGCCATCAGCTCCAGTTAAGCCATCAGCTCCAGTTAAGCCATCAGCTCCAGTTAAACCAGTAGCTCCAGTTAAACCATCAGCTCCAGTTAAACCATCAGCTCCAGTTAAACCATCAGCTCCAGTTAAACCATCAGCTCCAGTTAAACCATCAGCTCCAGTTAAACCATCAGCTCCAGTTAAGCCATCAGCTCCAGTTAAGCCTTGAGCTCCAGTTAATCCAGTGGCTCCATTTCTACCATTATGACCGTCACATCCTCTATGACCTTGTGGACCTCTGCATCCTTGTTCTCCATCCTTACCTTTTTTCCCTTTTTCTCCTCTGCATCCTTGTTCGCCTTGTTCTCCTTTACACCCTTTAGGTCCTTGAGCGCCAGTTAATCCTTGAGCACCAGTTAATCCTTGAGCACCAGTTAATCCTTGAGCACCAGTTAATCCTTGAGCACCAGTTAATCCTTGAGCACCAGTTAATCCTTGAGCACCAGTTAATCCTTGAGTACCAGTTAATCCTCTATGTCCATGTTCTCCTCTGCATCCTTGTTCTCCTCTATGTCCCTGAGCACCAGTTAATCCCTGAGCACCAGTTAATCCCTGAGCACCAGTTAATCCCTGAGCACCAGTTAATCCCTGAGCACCAGTTAATCCTTGAGCACCAGTTAATCCTTGAGCACCAGTTTCTCCACGATGTCCTTTGCAACATTTCTTACATTTATCGTCTACAGTCTCATCTTTATGATGATGCTTGTGAGAATGTGTTTTTTTAGATTCTTCTGATGTTTCATCAAAAATTTTGGATTTATTATGTCTACAATTAGATTTATGCTCCATTTTTTTATAATTACATAAAAAAAATATAAAAAAAACAAAAATTTATATGAAGGACGTAAATTTTTGTATGATATTTTACATTATAACCCAATAATACAGGAAAGTTTAATGTATAATATAAAATATTAGATATTAATAAAAATATCTATACAGTTAAATAGACATATTTATTAAAAATAATTTTTATGGTAATGTAAAATATGGAGACTAATGATTTGTCATTATTCATTGTACCCTTGAATGATTTAAAAAAGTTTATAAGAAAAAATAATTATATCATTCCAAATAATGTAAATGATATATATGATTTAGTACTAGATATTATTGAATCAAATGATTACTCTTATATTAATAATAATATAAGAGATTGGATAAAAGCAAGAGATTTAATGAAATCCACTGATTTCACCAAACCGTTATCTACATACAAATCTTCTGATATAATACTATCAGAATATAAAGATTTAATAAAATTATCTAAAGAATTAGATTTACCAATGCCTGATAAAGAACAAATTTTACGAATATTGACATATTTAGGTAAATTAGATAATGATATGTCAATATTTGATTCGTTACCTCCTGATATGATCAAAAAAATCATAGAAAATCTTGATTGTAAATCAATAATATTAATGTGTGAGTTATCAAGGAAAATAGCAAAAATTTGTAAACAAGGTAATATGTTGGAATTAATATTAAAAGATAAATTTAGCAAAATGGGATATGATGTTGAAGATTTTAATTTATATATGTTTCAATATATGTGTCTTGTTCTTAATAAACGTCATCCAACTATGACGGGTTATGGTGATAAATTATATATATTAAATAATGATTACATTAATATAATTACTTTTAATAATGATCTTCCTGATTTACTTGAAATTGAAGTAGCATTTCAAGTTAATAATGTATTACAAATAGTATATTTTGGTAATGATAAATTATTATTGTTAAATGATGATGGTACTATGGAGTATCTAACTCTTGATAATTATGAAAAATTTAGAATACCATATTTAAATAATATAATATATATCTTATCTGATAGTAATAGAGCAATTAGTGCTAATGGATCTAATTTCAAATTTGATATCGATGGTAATAAATATGATATATTATATGATGATATCATAGATGAATCATTTGGTATTTGTGATTTACTTAAATTAAAATCAAACAATATTGTTTATAACGGTAATAAAATAATACCCGATATTAATAGTATTATAGACATATCATCTGGCAATTGTCATAATTTAGCTTTGAGATCAGATGGAAGAGTTTATTCTTGGGGAAATAATGATTATGGACAATTAGGAAGAGATAATATTTATGATGATAAATATTTGATTCCTGATTTAAATAATATAGTCAAAGTTTTAGCAGGAGATGGTATTTCATTAGTATTAACAAATGAAGGTGATCTATATAGATTTGGTAGAGCTTTAGATAGTAATAATCCTCAACTTATCGATGAGATTATAAATGGAGTAGAGCTTTATCAAAATAGAAATTATACGTTAACTAATCTTAAATCACGCGATCTAGATGATTTAGATATATTATACGATTTAGATAAAAATAATTATAATTTCCAATTTGTCAAAACTAGTAATAATATATATTACGTATTAATTGGAGATGTCATCACTAGTTTTAAATTATGATATTAATAAAAAATATATAAAATATATATTTTTTATTCATGAGGTAAAAATGGAAGATCCTGAAGAATTAGAGCTTCAAGAAGAAGATGATGATTATGAGTACGATGACTACGATAGTTATGATTATGATTATGATTATATAAATTTTAAAAATAACGTTATTCATTTGGATAATTCTTTGATTGATACGATTAGCAAAATAGAAATTAATATTGTTTATGCTGATGTTAAAATTAATTTATTAGATTATTTACCTTGGTTTAAGAAAGGATATACTACTTCAGAAAGCTTAGCTGAAATACTTAATTTATATCAGCAGTTTCATAATAAAAAGCTTCCTAAAATTTACATGTGTTCTTATTATACAGTTAATGATTTTAGTGATATTGTAATCTTTGACCTAGATTACGAACATGAATTAATTAAGTCACTATATGATAATTATTTAAAATATGAAGTTGATGAAAATGGTAATATTAAATTAGAAAGTTTTAGTTCCAGTCATTTTGAATCAAAGAATGAATGGATCGATTTATTAATGCTATCAAAATTAGGATTATATCTTTCAATAATGTTAAAATATGAATGGGTGGTTGAAGAGCTTTTAGATCAAATAGATCCAAGAAACTATAACAACGAAGCATATCATTTGGCTGTGAGAATAGGAAATAATAAAATTATTAATATGATTAAAAATAAAATTATCGAATTAAATTGGTTAGATAAAGAAGTTTTAATCAAAGAATTCTGGAAATATGATTTTTTGAGTGCTGATATAATTAAATACTATCAATCAATGAAATACTGAGTTACTGAGTTATGAGATATTATAAAATTATATTTTAGTAATTACTAAAATATAATGACAAATAATCATGTTAATAAATTATGTTAATAAATTATATTAATAATTACTATATTTTTTCAAAATTATAAGTTATAATATTTTAATGCTTATATGGATTCTAATATAGTTTGTATAATACAAACAAAATCATCTATAGTTAGTTCGTGATTTTGTAATATAAAATATATTGGGAAAGATAAATTTTTAATATCGCGACTATTTACTATTATTTTTTTGTTACCAATATCAACATCTACAGATTCATACGATAATAGTTCAGAAAATTTAGGTCCTTTAATATCTTCATCGTTTACAAAATTGCAATATATCATGTCATCTTTCATACGACAAAGAAAAACTGTTTGTTTTTCTTCATCTTTCATATAATATATTAAATATAATTTAGATTTTATTTTTATGTTCTTCTTATGATAGCCAATGTTCTCCTGACTTTTAATTGATCTTCTTGATTTTCTTGATTTTCGATCTTTGATACTTTCAGAAGACTTAGATGATGAAATTTTATTTCTTCCAGGTGATTCACTAATAGACATACTATCATTTCTTTCTATATCGGCGAGCCTCAGCTCATTATATCTTTCATCGATTACTAATCTTATATAGATTTTTTTATCTGGTTGTTCCATAATTCTATCAAAATCTTCAGATTTAATAAAAAAATTAAGATTAGTCATTTTACTTAATTTACCTAATTTATTTTTAGTATTATTAAGATCTTCTTCGCTCCATATCGAAGAAGATTCGTATAGAACCGATATTTTTTTGTTAAAAATATCAGGTTCTGCCATAAGTTATTAGATTTGATTCAATAAGAAAAAAATAATAATAAATTAAAAAATATTTATTATTATAAAAAAAATTGATTTTTTATTTTTTATTAATAAAATAAATAATTGATTATATTTTTTGATGGCTAGTGATGACGATTTTGAATTATCCGATCTATTAGAGTCCTATCTTAGTACTTTTAATCCCGATTTTTTAGAACTTTTAAGTAAAAAGAAAGAATTTTTGGAGTTAAAGGCAGGTAAAAATGAACGGATAGAACGAGGGGAAAAAGGAGAATTTATACCACAAAAACATCAAGAATTTATTCATAGATTTCTTCGTGATTACGATGATCTATTAGATTTTGCTGAAACGGGTACAGGAAAAACAGGTTCTATTGCAGGATTTATGGAAAAAGTTTTACTTGAACATGAAAAAGCTCAAATAGCTCCTTCTTCAGCAGACCCAAAATTATCGAACTTTAAGAGATGCGTCATTTTAGTTAAAGGTAAAACTTTAACAGAATCATTTAGAAATCAGTTAGTTTCTAAATTATCAAACGGTCGTTATCTCAAGAAAGTAATAGAAAAAGTTCCTGATGCTACAAATGAAAAAGCTCGGAGAACGGCAACCAAAAAGATTTTACGTAAAGCAGGATATGAAATAGATCATTATGAGAAATTTGCTAAAAAATATGATAAAATGTTTTCTATTAGACCTAATAAAACTAAAGCGGAAAATGATAATCTAATATTATTATTAGCAAGAGAATTTGAAGATACCATTTTTTGGGTAGATGAAGCACATAATCTTAACATAGAACCTGATAATACTAAAGAACGAGAAACTAAAATGTTAATATATAGAACTTTATGGAATATATTTCATTATGCTCCTAGATGTAAGAGAATTCTTTCAAGTGCTGCTCCTGCTTTAAATAATATCGATGAATTAATATTCTTATTAAATTTAATTCTTCCGTTGGATGGTACTTTACCTAATAACTATGATTATCAAAATTCATCAGATCATGATTTATTAACGTTTTTTCCTGGACTAAATCCTAATGAAGCTCGTCAAATGACCCCTGAAAAAATAGGTCCTTATTTTAGAGGACAAATATATTTCAATATTCGTAAGGTAAAAAAGAACAATGATTTACCTAGAGAAATTGAAATATATGAACAACAATATGGGTCTGTGGCAGGAAATAAATTAGATGGTAACGATAACGAAAGACGAGCATTGAGTCTTAAAACTATATCAGACGAACAATTAGAACCATATCTAAGAGGTAGAACATTCTTCATCAAAAATAAAGAATCTCCCGCTGTCGCAGTTGAACAAGGAATCACTCATGAAATAACCAGTGATTTAAGAACATCATATGTAACTACATTTAATACTCAAATGTCTGATTTTCAAGAAGAAGGTTATAATATGATATTAGCTAAAACTGAATCATCCGAAGGATTCGAAGTCCAAAAGAGACAAGCAGGCAATTTTATTTTTCCTGATGAATTAGGAGGATATTTTTTGAATCCGAAAGATGGATTCAAAAAATATCTCGTTAAGAATAAAGATAATTTTAGTGCCACTGAAGAATTTAAATATTTATTAACTAAAGGACTAAATCCTACTAATTTAGAGAATATCAATAAAATAATCAAAAGAGTCGGAAAATATGGTTGTAAATATGCTGCTACAATGAAAGGATTAATTGATTATCCTGGAGTTCAACAAATCTATTCTAATTTTGTTAAAGGATCAGGAGGAATATTATTAGGTGTTTGTTTGGAGATGATTGGTTATGAAAGATTCGATGAAACGTCTTCAGTTTTTACAATAAATAAAGATGGTAGTAGAAGGGTTAGAATACCAAAGAAAAAGCGATATGCATTATTAAATGGAGAGAAAGCCAGCGTAAAGGATATCTCTATAATGATGGAATTATTAAATAGTGATGAAAATATGTTTGGTGAATATCTTCAATGTATTATCACTTCAAGTACAGGACGTGAGGGTATTAGTATTTATAATATGATAGTAACTAATATTTTGAATCCCGAATGGAATCCTTCTGGTAATTACCAAGCTTTGTCTCGCGGTATTCGTGTTGATTCTCAAGATAAATTATTAGCACAAATACAAATTATTATCGATGATTTATTTAATTTAATCAAATTTATAAACCCTAGAAATAATCTATATTTGGAAACTAAAAACTTAATAGTTTCTCTTTCTGGAGGTATTAAATTAACTAACAATTTCAATTCATTTGATGATGTGTTGTTATTAGTGCCAACGCTCGAGTTAGCCATTAAAAATTATAAAGGTAATAGTGAATATTTACTATACAAATCTAATAAATTAATAGATGCTCTTCAAAATATTAATAATAACAACATTATCCAAGATATCATCAATATTATCACTACTATTTTCGTTGAGAAATCTAACTTATATCTAAATTATTTTGAAGAAGATGATATAGATTTAGCTTTAGATATATTAAGAGAAAATATTCAATATTTATTAGGAGAGTTATCTATTAGAACTATTGATATTAATGTGGTAAATTACTACAAAGAAATTAAGGAAAAAATTATGGTTGTTATGAATGAGGATCAGACATATCAAAATGATTTAGGTGAATATGCACCACAGGCTTATCTTGAAATTAAAATATTTAAACATGCTGCTATTCCATCAAATTTAATTAATAAAGCTAACGAATTAATAGCACAGGGAGAATTATCTGAGAAAGATAGAGTAGAATCCATAGATTTAAGAGTTTATAAAATCGGTGAATCAAAGCATCATAATATCGAACGTGTATTAGAAATTATGAGAAAATATTCAGTCGGAAGTATTATATATGCTAATATAAATAAAGACAAAAATGACGAAAGTAACTTAGAACAAATTACTAATATCGACTATGGTAATTATGATATATTATATTCTTCAGAAATAATATCTAATATTCAAAAACAAATAATTAATATTTGTCATAATCATGCTCTTTTTACATTATCTGAATTGACTGATTTACTATTTGATCATCAACTTGATTTTGTGCTTACTTCACTCGATAAATTATTTAAATATAATATACCTTTTACAAGTAAAAATGGAAAGGTTATAGATGATGCTATGTTTATAAAAATAAAACAATTATTTCCAAATAATAAAGTATTAATATCAATAATTAACAAATTTATTAATAATAATATGACGATCAATCAATCATTGATAACAGAGAAAGTCATAGGATCTATGATCGATCCTTATAGAGAGAGATTTATAATAATTGCTTTAGAAAATATAATTAATAATAAAATCCCAATAACCGATAAATTTGGATATGTTGTTTATATGCGTGGTAACAACGGATATTTCTATCTTGATAAGTCGTATCCATCAAGTTTTTCTACAGATTTTAGATCATCATATTATACTGATAATTTAATTATTACTAAACAAAGTAATTTAGAGGACATATCGGATGTCAATGAGAAGATTTTATCTTTAGATATTTTAAAGAAAATTAAAGTCACGCGCGATCCCGTTCTTATTAATGAATATTTGGATATATTAAGTATTAAATCTCAATCATTAATATTAGAAGAAATAATTATTGAAGCTTTGAGATCCGATGAAGATTACTTTTTCATATTACATGAAAATAACAATTACATTGACATAATCATAAATAAATACAGATATTATATCATATGGATGAATGAACCATACTCACAAATCAAAAATTTAGAAATTAGTTTATTACATCAAGGTCCTCGTCCAGGAAGACCTTCACTTAATACTACAAAGAAAGCACTTCCTAATTTAAAGAGTATTATCAGAAAGAATGAAGGAAAAGAAATAATTAATTACGATGAAGATACTGAATTAGTATATATTCATACTTTACGTTCTAAAGCTATTGATATTACTGAACACGGAAAAGTCGCGAGAGTATTAAAAGGAGATGGTCATAAAAGAATAATTAAAATAACTGAATTGAATAAAGGATGGAGAGATATGATCGATGTTGAAAAAACTGTCTATAACGAATATGTACAACCAATGTTAATTGAGAAAGAAGATGAAATTAAGAACCATTCTAAAGAAGTAATTAGTAAATTAAATGGTGATGGAATTGAACGAAAACCTTTATATGGAATTATTATGGATGGAAAATTTCGTTTAGTTGATAAAGAAAGGGAAAATGAAAATGTGAAGAAGGATAATAGAAGTAATATTTCTGGAAGAGTATGTAAAGATTTCAAGAGACCGTATCTTATAGAAATATTATGGAGATTGGGTGCTGATATACCTGATTCAGATGATAAAGGTATATTTAATATTGAGATTACTGAAGATAACAAAGAAGAATTTGTATTAGGATTAATAGGAGAAGAACCTATTTATTATCATGGTAATACGGGTAAAAATAAGATGAAAATGATAGTTAATGCTAAAATATTAAGAAGATTATATAAAGGAGAACAGACAATAGAATATACTTACGACGAATTAATAGAATGGGATGTATACAAATTAAACTTTTACTATAGATGGGATATTGGTACTTTTACTATACCATATATGGTCGAGATTATCGAAGCTCGAATGAAAGAATTAGATATCATTGAATATAAATAAATTGTTTCGTTATTTTTAAAACTTTCATTAAAATATAATTTCTTGTTAATCTAAAGTTATATAACTCTAGATGAATCTTAAAACTTAGCGTAAAATATAATTTATTAAAATTATATTTTTACTTTTTATTATAAATAATGACGTCTATACGCGACATACCATATGAAGACATCAAAGTATTTTTAAATGCTAATGATGAGACTTTTGGATATAAAAATGAAGCTTATGATTTAGCTTTTGAATTACTAAATAATCCTAAATCAAAAGGACATACTATTAGTATTATTGAATGGATGATGGCTTATAATTTATTACAAAATAATGTCAAAATTCCTATGTATACTATTTATGGTATCGATAATATGCCTCAAGAAAAAATTAATCAATTATCAAAATTATTGAAAATGAAAAGAAATAATCGTGAGAATATTAAAAATATTCTAAGATATTTACATAAATTAAATGAAAAAATAATAATTAATCCTGATATTGGCAGTAATATTTTTTCTTTTTTGAACGAATTAGAATTAAAAGAAATTGATCTAGCTGAATTACGGTACGATGATGTTATTAATCTACTAAAAACTCATAGAAATAAAAAATTAATAAGAGAATTTATAAACAAAAATCTTGATAAAATAATCGTATACAATATTTATAATCCTGATTTTGATGGTTATGTTGATTATGAAGGAGAATATAATTCTTATAGCATACCTGATATCAATATTTATAACAAAGATATTATAGTTAAAATTATTTTAGATAATAAAGAAAAACTCATAAAATCGATAGGTGATAAAGGATTAAATGATTTAATCAAAGAAGTTAAAGAAAACAATGATGACGAAGGAGGAGAAATTTATACTGGTAAATCTGAGATGTATAATTTAACAAAATTTACTTTTGATTTGTTTGAAATTCGTGAAATAAAATTGGCTAAAAGAGTTTTTGATATTGCTAATGAACTACATCTATATGGAAGAAGTTATCCTTATAATGTTGAATTAATCGATCATATGTTAAATACTAACATAATAACTGTAATTGATTGGATGGGAGATGATGTATTTCTTAAAAGTTTCGACGAATTAGAAATCAGCTATTATAATTATGATGAATACAGTAAAGATATAAAAAATCTAATAAAAAAATCAATTGAGTTAGGAAGATATGATCTATCCGTTAAAGTTTTTCAATTATACATCGACAAAAATTCTAAGGACAAATTGTTCGACGTATCAGATATATTTGAAATTATAGCTGAGAATTTAGCTAAATTAAAGAGATATGACTTATTAGTTGAAGTTTTTCAAATTTATCTAGTTGAGTTGCCTATTAATAAAAAGAAACGACTTACGAAAATATTTGATAATATTAAGCGTGTCATAGCAAACAATGATGATGATCTTGTTGTTAAATATATCCAAGAAAATCAATTATAAAATATAATTTTTATAGAATTATATTTATATTATAAATAATGTATGGATAGAGGTATAGCGATTTTAATATTTTTTAGCGTATTAATATTTTTTTCGTTAATAATCTATTATGGTGTAAGATTAAACTTATGGTCCAGCATAATATTATCATTATTAATCGCATTAATTATAATGAATATATTTTATCCTCCTAGTAATATACCTATGGATATTGCAGATTATACTTTGGTGATTTACACGATCATCGAAATTATTGGTATATTATTATTAATTATATACATAATTCAACAAGCTTTGTGTGATGTACAATGTGATTGTATAAGTACAAATATTTATTAAATTAAAAAATATTATTTATAAATAGATAATGACTACTCCGACTTGTGATAATCCTCTTCAACATTTTTTCCTAAGTTTTTTGATAGATATTTCAAATGGGTTTATTGCCAACAAAATAGGGTTTAAATTTATCCTTAGTGTTGTACCAACATATGAGAAAGATGCACCTACTAATAGCTTAAGTTCAATTGCTGAAGATTTTCGTAATTGCATTGAACCTAAAGTTGGTGATGCGGCTGTTATTACAGCGACACAACTAGCCGACTCTGTATTTTATATAGCCATATTAACAGCAGTATTTATGATATTAGTAGTTGTAATAATTGGGTTATTAGATAGACAAAAACAAGGAGGAATAATCATTGCTTTAATATTATTTTTTGCGTTAATATATATCGTTGTTGGATGGTTATTAATTCATAATGCTTTTTTAATCATATCTAATCAAATAACCGAAGTTGAACAAGTAACAGATAAATGTATTAGTCAAGCGATAGCAGATACTGAATTATATTTTACAAATCAAGAAAAAGCTATTGATAACGCCTTATGTGCTTATCCTTAGATTAACTAAATATAATACATAATTTATGCTATAAATAATCATATTTTATATTATAAATAAAAAATCTAATATGATATTTTTTACATTATTGCTTTCTTTAGTTTCTTCTCAAGATTTTATAGCTTATGGTATTAATACCAATGCGAGTATTATATTTGCCTATGATAATAATTGCAATTTTAATTCTTGTCAAAAAGTTATTTGTAATATATTAAATAATACTATCTCGGCTTACGTCGGGTTGGTTCCGTTAAAAAAAATGGCATCATGTCCTAATCTACCGTTTAATTTTAAAGTTAACATGATAACATTTATTTTTAAGGAAAATCAACAGATGATCTTACCTCTTATTTGTGATACTATGGGAGATTGTATGAAAAAAGGATGTGATAATTTTTTATCTTATAAAGAATCATATATAATGGCTTTCACTGGACAATGCCTTTAACAATATCATAAATAAATAATATTATATATTATAAATATATAATATTATATAATAAATAATTTTATATAATAATGATATTCTTAATCTTACTGGCTTTAATATCTATTAATAAATCATTTGATTTTTTAATTGCTGGGATTACTACTAATATGAGCGATGTCTCTTATTTTGATCAAGATCAAGATAATTGTACATTCGATACTTGTCCTAAAATGATATGTGATATATTAGGTAATACTACCTATGCATATGTTGTTTTATCTCCATCTGATCAAATAAAATTATGTCCTAAAATCTCTCCATCTTATAATGTAAATATGATTTCATTTCTGTTTGATCAGAAAGGAATGATGATATCACCATTTACTTGTAGTACTATTGGAAATTGTGTTGAAAAAGGATGTAATAATTACCTATCATCAAAAAATTCGATGTTAATAGCTTTTACAGGACAATGTTTTTAAAATAATATTATATACATATATAATATTACGAATATTTTTTCATGAGAGTATCAACAAATAATTCAGGGTTTTCTACTGTTATTTCTAATAATTCTAATGTTCTAAAATTAAATAATTTACCTGGTAATAAAATTTTATTTTGTAAATAATATAAAGAGATATAAATTGCTGTTTGAATTTTATGTTCATCACTTAAATTTAATGAGTTTTTAAATTCCCAAATGTTATTTTTTGATAAATAATCTATCGAACCACTCAAATTATATTTATCATATTTAGTTTTATCAATATTAAATTTTTTGATTGATGTGGATACTTCATAACTACCATCATTTTCTATTGTATTTAATAACCTATTTACTGACTCTTCTATAAAATTAACGTCAACCCAATCATAATTTGTTATTTGTTTAATCATAAAATAATGTGAAGTTTCCATTGAGTTATTTAAAACTATTAATTCCATCCACTCATTATAAGTTTTACTTTTATTTAAAACTAATTGATTAAATCTATTAACGATATGTAAAGGTTCAATCATTTCATTACTTTCATCAGGAATAGGCATACATTCAAATCTAATATCTCCTCTAGTTTTATATTCAGCAATAATCGGTATAAGAGTTCCATAATACGTTCTAATGTCTTCATAATGTCCTTCAAATTGAATGATATTTTCATATTTTAAAGGTTGTGATGATGGGCTAATTTCCGTAATTTTTATAAATTCTAATAATTTAATGATATCCGTTGTCGTTCTATGTTTAATAACGTCAGTAATTGAATAATTATCTTTTTTCTTCTTATTATTATTTAGTTCAATTTTTTCATCTTTACAACCTATTACGTTACAAGTCGAAGTAATAATATCTACATTAGTCGTTCTTAAATGTTGATTTTTATCATCTTGTACTAATATTAAACAAGCTTGAGCTCTTGTACATGCTACATATAAAATATTAGGAAGAGATTTTTTATCATCAGGCCAACCTTTCTCATAATACTTGAAATAAGATTCATTTACACCGTATACTATTGTGCAAAGACGTTGCTTTCCCTTCATACTATTAAAACTAGACAATAGGACTTTTCCTTTCATTTCTTTTTCTGTTAACGATTCTTCTTCGCGAACACAAAATTTTATATCTTTTGAATTACTGACTAATTTACCGAGTGGACACGATGAAGTACTTGTTTTTTTATTTAAAGAAATGTTAGACACTGATGCTTTCATTATAACTACTTCATCCGCGCCAAATTTATTGACCATAGTTTGTAAAATATTATCATTCGCGAAATTCCATTCAGAGTAATAATACAAAGGTTTAATATCATTATGTTTAAAATTTCCAGGTATTATTAATTCTTCATTTATGATGTTCTTATTAACAAAATTAGCTATTGATGGAGTTAATCGATATGAAGTTCTTAAAGTTAATTCCTTCCATAATCTTCCTGTACTAAAGTATTGTTCATAATTAATTAAATATTTATCACTTGATCCTTTATATTCACCAATATTTTGACGTCTATCTCCAACGACGGTTATCATCTGTCCCTGATATGTCAACTTAGTAACTAATTTATGATAATCTTCATTCATATCTTGAACCTCGTCTAAAAAAAGAATAGGTATTTGAGGATTATTTAGTGGTTCTTCTAGTAAACATTGTCTTAGTACTTTATCGTTATTTATACATTTTCTATATATCTTAGAAGCATAACCGTGGTAGGTATAAACGAGACATGAACCATTTAACCCACAACCATCTACCATATTTTGAATTTCTAATTGTAATCCTTTATTATATGTTAGTATTAATGACTTTGAATTGAATACGTTATAAGTTATTTTTGTAAGGAGTAAAAGCGAGGTAGTTTTACCCGCGCCCGCAACAGCTTCTATCTTAAGATTATAACCAGATTTGAAATTTAATATTATTTCATTTTGTTCATCAGAAGGAATTGGTAATGTATACACTTTTTCTACATTATTTGGTAATTCAATTGAATTATAAATTTCTTTTGTAATGCCATCATTCGGGTTAACAATTATTTTCTTTGGGTATTTTTTAGTGTTCATCATTATTTTTAAAATTTGAAAAACAATTAAACATTGTATTTTTAACCATTTTAATTTTTTGTTGTAAATTATTAATAATATTATTTTTAATAGTAATACTCAATTCAATATTAACTATTATTTAACGGTTTTTTGGATTCACACTATACTTATCTGAAATTAAATAAAACAAATTATCTTCATATTCAGTTTTTGATAAAAATTAATTTGTTTCTATTCCGTATATTAAAGGTAGCACACAATAAGAAATTAAAAAAATAATATATTATATTATTTTTACTTGTTTAATTTTGAATTACGTAGTATCTTATCATCTTTCATCCATAATATATCAGAACGTAAACTCGCATTATATCCATATTTATTAAGAATTTTATTATAATTTTGTACATCATTATAAATATTATTCATTATAATTTCATCTAATGATTTTGTAGGTACACAAAATCCATATAATTGTGTTTTTGTTTTATGTCCAATTTGATTAAACATTAATGATAATCCAACTCTAATATTTTTTCTATCTAATGCATCACTATTTGTATAACGATAACCCAGAGCTCTACCAACATTTTCATGAGTTAAATTATTTAATGTAGAAGTAATAAATTGTGTGTTTGTCTTTAAAAATATGAATGGTATTTTTGATTTAAATACTTCAAATTTATCTGGATACATATCCATTACTATATTTATAAAATCATAAGTTGTTTTAGAATCTGATATACAAATATCTACTCTATAACAAGGACGTTTTCCTTCTAAAACTATTATTACATTTAGGTAAAAAGATAAAATACATCGTTTATTTATAGTAGGAAATATTTCGTATAATTTATCTAAAAATATTTTTTCTTGGGACATATTTTTATGACGTTAAAATCAAATTAAATGTATTTGATTTTAATTATTTTTTATTTAAACTCCATACTACTTCAGATGTAAATTCAACAAAATATTCATACTTATTCAAAATTTCATTGTATTTTGTCACTTTATCATAGATACTTTTCATAATGGTCTCATTTAACATACTTACGGGAACTAACAATCCATAAATTCGTGTCTTTGTTTTATTCTTAATATGCTTTGCGATTATAGTTAACCTAATACCCATAAGATTAGCATCTTCCTTACGAATAGGACAACAATATCCTAAAGCTATACCAAGATTCTTGAATGTCATTATTTCTAATGTGGAAGTAATAAATTCTGCGTTTGACTTTAAAAATATAAATGGTTAGTCATTTTTAAATATATCAAATGTATTTGGATACATATCTAATACTATATTTATAAAATCATACCGAGTTTTTGGTTTTGGTACAATTATGTCTACAGAATAAGACGGTCGTGCTCCTTCTAAAACTAATATTATATTTAAATAGAATTGTAAGATATATTTTTTATTTACAGTAGGAAATGTTTCATATAATTTAGTTAACAAATTTTCTTCAGACATATTTAATTAATATATTTAATTAATATATTTAATTAAAAATTTATCAATTTTAAAATTTATTTTTAATATTTTATTTTTTAAAATTAAGAAATGCAACAAACAACATTTCCTGTAGAATATGATTTTAAAACTACTGAATTAGACCTTATTAATCAGAAAACTGGTAAAATCAAAAATAAGTATAAATGTTTACCTTTAATGATAACTTTGCCGTTAACACGACCTCTTTATCCTCTCGGACCTCCAACCCAAACAGATCCATTATATAAAGAAACTATATTAAAATCTACTAGTAATATTAATGGTTGGTTGAATTTCATACCAATAAATAATAAACAACCAAACATTATTAGTATTCAAGGTAATATATTATATATTAATAAATTTAGCTATAATTATGATATTGTTGTAGATATCATAAATAAAGGTAAAGATGAAGTAGATTTAAGATTTATGGCAGAGAATCCATTTTCTTTTATAGCAGCAAATATTAACGATCTTGATCTAAACGAAACATCTTTTAGTAATATATATGATGGGCAACAAATTAAATTCACTATTACGGGAGAATATCAATTTTTTTATATTAATTATCCAACTGCAGATTTTGATATTAATATCACTATTACTGTGAGTAATACTAAAACACCCGTTTACATTTGTAAAAGCAAATGTAAACGATGCACGTGTTTTGATATCGAAGGAAATGGATATATTAAAATAAAAAATAATTATATCCCAGTATATTCTGATAAAATTTTAGGTAATCAGATCACCAGATATCTATATCCTGAATTTAATTATTTAAGAGATCTTTTTTATAATATTACATTAGCTAATTCTTTAACTCCACCTGATACAGTATTAAAAAATTCCCCAAAAAGTGAAATTATAAAACTATTACCTATTCCGACGATAATGACTTGTTACATTAGTGATGTAAAAGGTGATTGTCTTGTTAGACTTTGGGGTTCCTATGTTTTAAAATCTGGAGATTTAGTAACTCTTGCGACATCAAACACAGCTTGCTCTTTCAATGAATTTTATGAGACTAAACTAGGAGGATATAGATATAGTTGGAATAATAGTCCTCCAATAGTATCATCTGCAAATTTACAAGCGGTATCTTTTAATTTATATTACCTGTGGGGTTCAGCATGGTATTTAGTAGGAGATGCAAATTTTCTACTTAGTAGTACAGAAACGGATACTGGATATAATTATAGTTTACCCGCTGGATCTCATGAACGCAAATCAGATTATCAGTGGTTGGCATTTGGTATAAGTTCAGGAAATGTTGATTCTTTATCAATAAAACCTATTCCCTCTAATACATTTGAAATAAGTATTACTCAGACTTAATTATTATATTCTAATATAATAATTATGATTTAATTTATGATATTATACATGATTGTATCGGATCACCATATCTATCGTATATTTCATAACAATTTGATCTATAATGTCCTCCTCTTTTACATCTAGTACACTCAATATTATTAAATTCTTCATGACTATCACTGTCTTCAGAATATTCATGTATTTCGATACCGTTTATATCTTTTTTAGCATAACAAGCTGATGTTTGATGATTTCTACCACATCTCTCACATGTAATAGTAATTTTTTTATCTGGACATGATTTAACAAAATGACCAGATTTACCACAATTAAAACATTTATTATTTGTAGAAATGCTCATCTTTTTTAATTGATTCATGGTATTATAATCTAAATTTATTGTTACATACGATCCTCCTCTAACATTATCAATCCCAAATTTATCCATATATATTCGGGTATATTTATCTTCATCATAATCATCGGCATTATTAATAATTTCAACTACTCTAATAGGCTTGTATTTTTTAGTCCAACTTGATCCATTACTATTAATATGATCTTGAATTCTAAAGTTAATATTGTTAGTTTTACCTACGTAATATTTATTTTGTTCCAATTCGAGAATATAAATCCACACCATTTTATATTATTGATAATTTATTTTTAAATAATATAACACTACAAATGATTTTAAAATAAAAAATATAGTGGATATAAATTTATTTAATTATGGAGAAATATTTAAAATTATTACATTATCCGTTGAAACTTGATGATGTGATAAAGTATATTAACCATTTTCCATTTTGTAATAATAATTATGATTCAACACAGATAAACTATCATACGAGTTTTTTATTATATTTAGTTTGTAATGGTTATCCGTTTGAAAAGATAATATCAGATGAAATTCCCGATCTAAAGAAAACAGCAAGAGTTATTAATATATGTAAATATGGTGATTATTGTATCGTTAATATTGATCAAGAGAAATTTGAATCAATAGGAAAATTATATAATACTGCTCATTTTACAGAATTTTCCGGACGAAAATTCTTCAAAATTGATGACAAATGTATGAATCATATTTATTATGAAGCTGAAAAAACACTATATAATATATCGAAAGGATTATTATATAAACATTTTATTTTATATAATAGTAATTTTATAGAATTTGATATTATTTCATACATTATAAATATCTCATTGAAACTATTGACTTAATCAAAAATAAATAAATAAAAATTAAAAATTAATAAATGATGATTTAAATAATTATTTAAATCATATAAATGAATTTAGATGTTTGGAGATTAATAAGTTTATATTTACCGTTTAATCATTTGAATATAAACAAAGAATTTAGTGTTATATATGATCAATCTTGGTTTAAAAATAAATTGATTATGAAATACGGGGATACAATAAATAATCATGATTGGGAATGGCTATACAAAAGATCATTAAAATCGGGTCAAATATTTAAATATGATGAAGATAAGAATAAAGTTAAAAAATTGCTCTCAGATGAAGCTATTAAAATATCTGAAATAGAGGCAGAATGGATTTTATCACTAAAAGAAGATTTTGATAACTTTAAAATTTATCTTGTGTTAACGTTTGATGGAAATCTATATAGTTTCAAGAAATTTAAAAAATATATTAGTAAATTTACTTTAATAGATACTGATGTTATCAATATTGATGATAATACATATATTAAGAAAAATGAATGGTATGTGTATCCAGAAAGAAAAACAAATAAAATCATCGACAAATATTTAATTGATGGTAATAATTTTTTAGCTGTGGCTTCAGAAGATAATTTTATTTGTGCTATAACAAAAGATCATTTTTATTGTTATGGATTAGGTACTGGAAATTTGAGAACTTATGACTGGACGGATAATGTTAATCTTGTATTTTCTGGAGATTTTTTAATTTTGAGATTAGATGGTTCATTAATAAAATATGATCCTAGATCTGATCTTTATACTGTTATTGATATTGGACCTGTTAAAGATATTTATTCTGGATGTATTAAATTATTTGATGGTAGTTTTAAAGTAATATTAAAAAATCATCCTGATGATATATCATTTCATAATATAAATATTAAGAGTTTAACAAATGCTATATTCGATTGCGGATTACCGATGTTATTAGCTAATAATAACGTTTATTCTACAAAAGATCAAAATGATCTTACATTAATTCATGAAAATGTTAAAAATATTTGTGGTAATTTTGATATCTTTTTTATAATTTGATTAATATAAATATATAATTTATATTAATAAAAATGTTGTTATTGGTATTATTTATTGCTTTGTTAAATTCTAAATTAGTTGAATATACTTTAAATGTAGAATATAAATGGATGACAATAACTGATGTTCAAAATTATCGAAAGGCTGTTATTTGCGTTAATGGATCTAACGTCGGTCCTATTATAAGAGCTAATCAAAATGATATTTTAAGAATTAATGTTATTAATAATTTATTTACTGAAGGAATAAGTGTTCATTGGCACGGTATTAAAATGAAAGGCTTTCCTTATATGGATGGGACCCCAATGATTTCTGAATGTCCTATTCCAGTAGGAACTAATAAGACATATGAATTTCCTGTCCCTGATCATGGAACTTTCTTTTATCATTCTCATATAGAAATGCAGATGAAAGATTCTTTTTTTGGTGCTTTAATAATTGATGATATAAATGAAAAAACTAAACTAATTTATGATGAAGAATATATTATTGTATTTTCTGATTTTCATAAACAAGATTCAGAAGAATTGATCCAAATGTTAAAGTCTGTTCCTTTCGAATGGACAGGACAACCTTATAGATTATTAGCAAACGGGATGACCGATTTTAATATGTCAGTATCTTATGGTAAAACATATTTAATTAGATTTATTAGTGCAGTTGCTCATTCATATTTAAATATATCAATTCCCGGTCATAATGTTAGTATAGTAGAAGTTGAAGGTACTTATACAGATCCATTAAATGTTAGTCATATTTGGCTAAATGAGGGTCAACGATATACAGTTTTATTAACAGCTAATAATATAGGTTGTTATCATATAAATATATCTTCGATGAGTGATCCCATAAATTTATTAATAGGACTAACATATAATGACATAAATTGTAATAATACTAATTATATATCGACTATAAACGATAATTTTTTTAATACAAGTTTATTAGAAAACAAATATCATGTTGATCTGCCAAATCCAAATAAAAATCTATCATTAGTTATGACGGTTAAGAGAGTTCATGGTACTGGAAAACTTTTTGTATATAATAATAATTCATTCGTATTTCCAACGGTTCCTATATTATTATCCTATTATTTAGGTACATATATACCTAATAATGAAACTACTATAATAAATGTCGAGTTAAATGATGTTATTGATATTGAACTGATAAATGATAGCCCCTTCCAGCACAGTTTTCATGAACATCATCATTCGTTTTATGTCCTAAATTCAAATAAACCTGTAATAAGAGATGTAGTTACGATTGAGTCAAATGAAAGAGTAACCATCAGAGTGGTCTTTGATAATCCTTCTATTACATTAGCACACTGTCATTCGTCAATGCACCTAGTTCAGCAGTTAGTTATTGTTTTCGCTTATCCAGCTAACACAATAACTAAGCCAGACGATAACTTTATTATTTGTGGTAGGACTTTTGGGGAAATTAAACAAAGACAAAAATTAATAAATACGATATATTCATTGGGTACAATGATTGTTTTAATGTTAATAGCTGTAGTAATAACATTAATAGTTGTCTATAAGAAAAAACGATTAGAGGAAGAACGAATGAGATTAATTGTTTAGATGATATCTCTGATCATATGGTTAAAATAAGTATTATGAAAATCAGTTAAGGATATGATCGAGCTAAAATTAATATTATCATTAAAAAATTAATAATTAAATTATTAATTATATAAATAAAATGACGTCCATACACGACGTACCATATGAAGACATTAAAAGAATTTTTAGTTACTAATAAGAGATCTTTTAAAAATAAAGATGATGCGTACGACAAAGCTTTGATTTTATTAAAAGATAGAAAAGCTATAGGACATACTAATAGTATTATAGAATGGTTAATAGCTCATAATTTATTTGTACGAAAAGTCAATATTCCTAACTATAGTATTTATGAAATTGATAATATGTCTCAAAATGAAATTAATCAATTAGCTAAGTTATTGACAATGAATGGTAATAATTCTGAAAACATTAAAAATATTTTACGATATTTACATAAATTAAATGACATTGAATTAGATATTGATATTAATCAAACAATATTACAAAATTTAGATGATTTAGAGCTTAGCGAGATTAATTTTGAAACTCTAAGGTTTAACGATAGTATTGATTTACTAGAAACTCATCGAAATAAAGCTTTAATTAGAAAAATGATATATAATAATATGGATAAAATCATATTTTATATGATATTCAATGTCGAATATGAAAAATTAAGGAGCTTAAAATATATTTACGATTTATCATATCAGTTCCCAAGAAACATCATATTAGAACTTATTAAAAATAACGAGAAGAGAATTCTTAAAAATCATACTATAGAGGAGATAAATGACTTAATAAATTCATTAGATGAAAGTGATGATAATGAAGAAGTACCTATTGGTCGAGGAATAACATCTTTAGTAAATTACATGATTAATTTAATAAAAATAGATGAAATTGGTTTAGCTAAACAAGTTTTTGATATTTCTAATAAATACAAATTTACTGTTCTAATTAATCGTGTTAAAAAATTTTTTAGTGAATATTTAGTTGAATATTTAATATATAATCCAAATATCAATGTTAATATTTTTAATATACTATTAAATTTTATAGGAGAGACTAATTTTATAATTAATTTAGGGGATGTTTTTAGGAGAACTATGTTTCTTAAACCTGACTATATTAAAGGATTAATAAATAAATTAATAATATTGGAGAAATATAATTTAATAGAAATAGTTGTAAATAACTTAGCAACCAATAATTATGAAGGGGGTGGTGATGTATATAGACTTTTATTACCGCTAACTAAGAAAGCTATAGAAATAAAAGATTATGATCTTCTTACAAAATATTTAAAGATAGTAGATTTAGCAGTAGATAAAAAGTTAAAAAATAGTACTACACGCTCATTAAATATAGATGATCTTATGAGACTAAATAACATATCTTAAATGTATTAAATCATATTATAAATTCAACAACAACATCAAATAATATATTTACGATAAAAATATATTATTCTCTATTTATGTCAATCAAACTAATTTGAACGAAATAACATACTTCATCATATGAAAATCCGTTAATTCTCTTTTTAACAGCTATTTCATATAAACCTGGATTGTCATAACACATTATTTTAATTTCATCCAATCCAAGAAGTTTGTGAAGTTTCTTTTGTACTGAATTGATCAGCCACTTTACATCAGTAGGATTATATATAACATTAGCAATATAATTTTTGTCAATTAATCTAAGTTGATGTCCTCTTAATAAAGCCATTAATGATGGTATATGATTCCCAGTATTTCTAAATAATACTTCTAATTGTGATCTATTTATTGATAATTCATTTAATTTACGACAATAAAAATGTTCATCTACAAGAGGATCAAGTAATATTGCATATTTAATTAAATCTTTCTTAATTTGTTTAGATTTAATAGTTTTACCAACTTTAAATTTTCTATATTTGGTTAACATTTTTATCGTTATTAATAATATTAAAATATTATTAATTGTTTATATATTATTTTAATATTATTAATTTTTACGATATAAAAATGACATCCATACATGACGTACCATACGAAGACATTAAAATATTTTTGAAAGCTAATAATAAAACTTTTAAAGATGAAAATGATGCTTATGATAAATCTCTAATTTTATTAAAAGATAAAAAATCTATAGGACATACTACAAGTATTATAGAATGGATGATAGCACATAATTTATTAAAAAATAAAATTGATGTTCCTCATTATACCACACGCAAAATAGATAAAATGTCTCAATATGATATTAATCAATTAGCTAAATTGTTAACAATGCAAGGAAATAATCGTGAGAATATCAAAAATATTTTGAGATATCTACATAAACTAGACAAATTACATATATTACTTCCTGGTAATATTCCTCGTGATGTAATTTTTGGTGATGAAATTATAGTAATGGCATTAATTGACATTTATGAAGATTATCCGGATGCAGGAGCTATAACTCAATATGTAAAAGCTAATCATAAATCAGATTTTGATGTAGATGAGATTATTTATCCTAATAAAGAATTAAATATATTATTTCAAATTGGCGAGGATGAAGATAATTTTATTGAAATCAAAGCACATAGTAATGAAGGATTTACAGCGGGCCAAATACTATTTGAACTTACGAAATATGTAGATAAACATATACGACGACGTGATGTTTTTGATACATTTGATGGTCTTGTTTATATTACGTCCATTTTATGGAATAAAGATTATAATGGATATGAAATTATGTTTCGTTAAATTTATTTATACTTGAATATTCAAGTATAAATTATATTTTTTAAAAATTAGTGCAATGTTAATAATCCTTTTAGTGATATACTCTCATCTTCAACAATTTTTACTGTAATAGAAGTAGGATATAAATAAGTATCATCAATATCCCCAAAATAATATTCTCTTTTTGTTAACATGTGATCAAATTCTTTCTTTGATAATTTAAATGCATCACCAGTATCAACATAAGTCAAATCAAATGTCTTATTTAGAAAATTACTAATATAATCATATAAAACATCTTTCGATAGATCATTTAATTCTGTATCTAAGTAAATATTCAAATATTCGTCTAAATCATCGTGCTTATAGTCAGCGTATAAAATTAATCTCTTCATTTTAAACTAAATTATTATAATTAATATTATAATTATTTTTTTTTTAATAAATATTTTCTTCATCGCTAGAATGAAGATGATCGTCATTAGAATTTTCTTCATCACTAGATTCTAAAACAAAAATTTCATTAACCTTACTTAATTCTAAATTTAATAATTCATCAATACTTAAACATGATTTACCATATAAATTATTTAGTAAAAATTGTTCATCAATAGAATCAATCCACATTGCATCAGAAAATCCTGTTAATTTAATACCTTCAAATTCATTACAAACAATATTTTCTTTAGTAATGTTATTATGAATAATACCTAATTTATGTAATTCAGCTACCAAACCAATCACAATGTCTTTATTATATTCAGTTAAAATATCAACTGGATCATAAGTTTTATATTTGATTAGAAATTGTCCATTTTGTCTTTCCCACGATTTCAATTTAGGACATAAATCTTTATCATCTACTAATTTGTAAAATAAAAATTCTCTTCCATCAACTAATTTTGTTTCCAGAGGAATTGCTACACGATTAAGAATATTATCCATCATATTTTCACATCGATTCATCATTTCCGTTATTTCTGCGGGAGATTTATCTGAAAGAGTATGTAGTAATGAACCATTTATTGATCTAAGCACGTGCTCTCTAGCATCTTGATGATTTGCGATTGGAATCGTTTCGAACATTTTAACCATGATGTTTTCAATAGGTTCCATCTTTTTTATATTATTTTTATATTAATTATATCATGTTTATAATTAATTTTTTATATCAATTTTAAAAACTACCAAAATCCGAATTTACAAGCCATATCTACCCCTTGATCTTGTAAATCATTGATTGAGACGACATTAATAGTAATTTTTTCATTTTTGATTAATCGGAATTTATCGTTTACACACAATAATATATTATATACTTTAAATTCTTCATCTATTAATATTACTGTAGTATCAACACCGATTTTGATACTTTGATAGTGATACATATTTTTACGAGATAAATTATTAACATCTAATTTTTCAGGAGATATTCTTAACTTATCAATATATATCAATTCACAAACATCACCACTATTATTTTTAATTGTTGTATATTTAGCTTTCTTTATGTTATTTTGGTCTCGAATTAAATCATTTCTGATTTTAGATTTCTTTATATCTACGATATATTTCCAATTTAAATTCTCCTCAGCAGCTAACAATGCTTCTTTTTCTCTTTCCTCAAAAAAATCATAAATAGGTTTAGTAGTTTCATTAGAAATGTCATTTATAAAACTTAATCCGGACAAAGCAGCAATTCCGACAGCAATCATTTGATTATTAAAAAATAGTAATTAAAAATTGAATTTATATTTAAATATTTTATTAGCAAAATGGATTGTCTGACAGATGATACTATAAGTTATTTAACTGAAATTATTATGTTCAAGAATTACAAATTATTGAGTTCATTTATCACGTGTCACCGGATAAAATCAATAATTGATAAAATAGTTAATGATAAACTTAAAATAAATTATAAACAGATTATCAGAAATAATTATTTAGAATATCCTTTACAATCATATGATAATTTATACAAAACTTATGGTGGTAATTTTACAATAGGACCCGAGAAATTGAATTTCTTGCTATCAATTGTTATTGAAAACAATAATATCGAATTATATAAAATATTTCATAAAACGTTACCTAATTTTATGAAATTAGATAGAACTCAAAAACATATATTTGACTCATGTCTAGAACATAGTACAATTATTGACACAATGATTGATTTAATATTAGATGATTCGATTAAATTAACGATTTTCCAATATTGTTTAAGAAATCACTATAATAGTATAACAAAATATCAAAAAGAATTAAAAAATATAATTATAAATAAAGAATATAAAGATGAATTAATTAAATTTTGTTTGATTTATGATGATATTAACATACTGAATTTAGTAATTGATGAATCAAACGTAAATGAATTATTAATAAGATCAATGGTTATTTCAGGGACTAAGATAACAAAAAATATTATAGATAATTATAGATATAATAAAACGTTTGTTATAGATTATTTCAAGAATCTAGATGTGACATACCCAAAGCAAGAAATAATGAATTTATTAATTTAAAAAATTGAATTTTTAATTATGATTAAATTTATAATTAAAATGGATTATCTGACATATGATACTTTAAGTTATCTAGTTGGTATAATTATTAATAATGATTACAAAGATTTAGCGTCATTTATAATATCTCGACAAATGAAATTAATTGTTGATAAAGTAGTAAATGATAAACTCAAAATAAATTATAAGATATTGATTAGAAACAAGATGCTCATGAATCCATTGCATGCATATAATAATTTATACAAAATATATAAGAATAAATATGTTTTAGAAACAGAAAAAGTTTATAAATTATTAACGTTAAGTATTAACAATAATAATTTAGAATTAATTGATATTTTAAATAAGACAATACCTAATACAATAAAATCATTAGAAAACAAGTTAAATAATATCAAAAAATATGAAAATTTTCGAGAAACTTTAAAACAAAAATTACTTAATGGAGAACTTATTTTTCTTTAAAAAATTATATAGACTATATAATTTTAAACAAAATCATCTTTTATCAATACATCATTGTTCTTTAATTTATTAATACTTGTTGGTTTAATTTTCCATAATAAATAACATACTTTAGTTTGATTATTTTCTGCTTTTGAAATATAATCAAAACAATCTTTTTCACTCATTTTATTACCAGTATATAATACTAAGTTTTTTCTAATATATGCATCCGATGATAAATTTATATTGTCATTAATATCTAACAAAATAGATACAGCATTATAACTCCAAGATCCAAAACCTTTAAGTTTAATATAATCATTTAATATATCAATATTGGGTCTAGTATCATCTATATTTGCCATGTTCTTTATTAATTCGATTCTTGCATTTGTTAAATTTTTTATTTGAGTCAAATCATTATTGATTATAGCTTCTCTTGTTAATGGGAATCCACATAATTTATATAATGAAGATCTTATATTTCTTCCTACATTAAAAGCTACCTGTTGGCTACAAACACATCCACAAGCAACATGAAAAATAGGATTAATCGGTTGCTTATAATAATTTTCATATTTAATAGCACTGTCGATAAGTAGTTCCATTTTCAAAATATTATATTTGTATAATATTAATTTGATTTATCTTTGTTAATCTTAATTTTAATAATTAGGGATATCAGCTTGTATATTAATGTTATTTGAATATCAAATTTTGAATTTAACTATTTGATTTTTAGAAAATTGTTTGATCATAGTAATTTTTACGTATCATTAATCATAAAATAATTACATCTATTTTGTTTTATTATTAATCATACGTAATTTTAACTATAACGAACAATTTTTAAAATTAATCAGGTAGAATCAAAATTCAATATACAGTATTTATTAATATATCAGTTAAATTTTACCGTTATAATAAATTAGTATCACAATTTTAATATTTACTGATATATTAATAGATTTTATATAGTAAATTTTGATTTTGATCAAATGATTTATCAAAAACTGTTTGTTATAGTTAAAATTATCGTGATTACATTCATTTACATAAAAATTACTATGATCAAATAATTTTTAGAAATATCATAGTTAAACCCAAAGTTTAGTATTCATAATTTACTTTTAAAATACAAATAGTTATTAATATTGTTTTATAAGATTTAAAGAAAAATATATTATATAATTTATAATATCGGATGGCATAGAATTATTATAATATAATAAAAAATGTTTATATAATATATTTTTTGATATATCGTATAATGTTTTTTCTGCTATGTGATAAATATGTTCTAGGCACTCGTCTTTTATGCGATAACAACTATCATTATAATGTTCAAGAAAAGAATGAGTATGATATTTATCTGCTATCTGATTAAAAATATCGGACTCTTTTAATTTGATATAATAAAAATTACCATCGTTGCATATGGACAATATGCCACCAATTTTTTTCATATCAACTTCATTATCCAATAATATCTTTTCGAAAGGATACCCTTTACAAATTACATATAACAACAAACTCTTATGATAATGTTGTGTTATCCTATTATTACAAAATGGAAAATAATTAACATTATCAATTACATATTCTAGTTTTAAAGGATAATGAAATAATTTTAAGTATGAAATTATCGACTCTGACATTTTTTAATTAATTTTTTGTTATATTAATTATTGTTTTTAATTTACATTAATTTTAACTATAACAAAGTTTTTTCTAAAAATATATCAGTTAAAAATCAAAATTTCATAACCAAATCTTATTAATATTAAACTTTAATTTTAATTTTTATAATATATCATTCATTTATATGACATGATTAATATATTGATAATAATTTATATAGTTTCTGGGATTGGCGATCCCTGTTAATGGATCGCCCTCCCAAGCCTTCTATCATTATTTATTCGTTAACTATTATTTTTATTCATCATTAATAATGCATCAATATGTTTCTGACTTATTAATATTATAATAAATCAGATCTTATATTAGAATCTAACTGATATATTAATATTTTATGAATATCAAATTTTGATGTTAACTGTAATATTTTAGAAAAACAACTTGTTAGAGTTAAATCTATATTAAAAAAATTATATATATTTTTTTTAAAACTTTATTTATATATATGTTATTAATACCAATCTCATATATTTGAGTTTTAATCTTCCTACAGCTTTAGCAGTAATAGGGGCATTAATTTTTTCCCAAACAATAAAATTATATCATAATATATAAAATGGTTTTTAATAAATTATTTATACAAGTAAATAAATGGAATCTAAATTTAAACCGAACGATGTTGTTTTTTGGGGTAGAAGTAGAAACAAATATATAGTCAGAGAATTTCAACCGACCAACGGAATTTTTGGTTGTTATTGGTTGAAAAATGCTAATAGTGAACACGATGCTGTAGCTAGTGAAGATGAACTTTGCTATGAAGGTGAATTTATTAGAGATGAAATCATTATATTTAAAATGTTAGAGATAATGTTTCCTTTATGTAATTGGGTATCTTTCAAAGAAGAATTTATTAAGAATGAAAGTAAAAACTTAGATTGGATCGATAAAGCCGAAGAAGGGACATTAGATTTTATGGCGAAAACATTTCAGATTATGGACCAAAAATTTACGATGTTAATTTACGATGATTATATTGAAAATCCTATTGAATTGGATATATGCGATTTAAAATTTTTAGGTATTTATACACATGTTACATTTAACGAATGGATTTTATTAGGAGCACATTTACCATTTTCTTATATTATTGTCGCTGATAAATTTAATGAAATTAATCAAAGAAATCTCCATGTGATGCATCGTATTCGTAATTATGAATATGATGACGAAGATGATAGTGATGATAGTAATGATATTAAAGCAGCAAATGTTTAAAAAATATGATTTTTATTTATTATATTATTATTTATAATTTTTTATGAAATTTTTAATTATAATAAAATTATCAAATGAATTTAACAAATACTTACAGTAATAAGAATACCATCTTTATATTTATCTTTTGATATAATTTCGAGAGTCATCTCGCCTAAAATGAAAGTATTTTCATCTCTATCGGATATATTTATACCTTTAAAATTTGAAACGTCAAGTTTAAGTAAAACTGTTCTATTATACTTCCATGCTTCTTTAATATTTTGAGACCATGATGTTAATCTATTTAAATATGATAATTTCATGCCTACTTCTAATTCTTCCTCTTCCTCTTCAAAATAATCCGTTGATCTATAAAATACTCCAGAAACTGTATTTGAATTAACAAACTTTCTGAGTATAGAATATGCAGATTTCTCTGCTTTGATAGTTTCAACGGGTTCAAATGTTTCTTTCCATTCTTGTATAATTAATTCTGTATGTATACAACCATTACTAGTAAATTGTCCCCAATCATCTTCTAACAATTCATTAACATTATTATTAAAAAATGTAACAGGATGATCTTTACAGTCAAACATTTTTATATAATATATAATTATACAATATATTATTAGTTTTATTTTTTAGTATTTTTCACATATAGAATAGTGTTCGCACATTTTTTTCATTAGATCTAAATCATAATCAGGTCTAATAATAATGGTATATGCATTTAACATTTGTTTAGCACAGTTTTCTGCTGATATTTTTCCTATACTAGTTCCTAATCCAGGACATATTATATCAGTAATCGGATCATCAGATTTTTTATTAAATTCTATTAATTTAACCAATACAGCTCTAAAAGCTAAATAAGCATTGACAGTATTTGATACATCCATTGGTACTCTCATTGTTGGCGCTGATATAAAATAATTATATATACCATTCATCGGTATAATTAAGGCGTCTCCCATAGTTAATTCTCCATATTTTTCTTTAATAATAATATCCTGTAATCGCTCTTCTAAATTATAACCAAAATATTTGTAATACACTAAATCAATGCCACCTTGCAAATCTCCAAAACTATTAGCAGGAGAAACAATAGCATTAACATTTTTATCAGAAATGGGGTATTTGAAAATATCACAATAACCAAATTTAAAATTATCTAAACCTTCAAATTGAGATTCCCATTCATCTACGATATCCTTATTTATATCACATAAATGAAACGTAATCTTCTTAAGAATATCGTAATTAATATCTTTTTCTTCTAACATTTACTTATATATATTTTAGTTTTAAGATAATCATTATTAAAATTTGTATTATGGTAATTATATAACTATATGTAATTATATAAAAATTATCATAACAATTTACTATGAAAAATCCAAAATTTCATATTCAGAACTTATTAATATTCAAATTGAATTCGGATATTATAATAAATTAATTCATATTTTCAACATTACCTTATATATTGATATTATATAAATATTAAATTTTGATTTTAACCAGATAATTTTTATATAATAACATCTATTCTACATAATTTTAACTATAACACTTTGTTTTCTAAAAATATTCTAGTTAAAACAAATTTTTAATATTTATAACCTATTAATATATAAGCCAAAATTATATATTATATCGATTTTGTTTAAAATATCGAAATTTATAAATTTTAACTGGTACATTGATCATTTATTAATGATCTGTAGTAATTTTTAATTACTACAGATATTAATTGGTATGTTAATAAGTTATAAACATAAAATTTTGATTTTAGCTAGTAAATTTTAGAAAACACTTTGTTATAGTTAAAATTATGTAGAATAGATGTAATTATATAAAAATTACTACGATCAAAGTGTTTTTATAAATTTACTGACCAAAATTAAAATTTACTTTATAGAATTTATTAATATATAACCTTAATTTATGTATTAGCGTAAAATGAATCATAATTATAATATCTGCTTATATATTGATATTATATAAATATTAATTTTTGATTTTGATCAGTAAATTTTAGAAAACAAGTTGTTATAGTTAAAATTTATATAACAACATCTATTTATGAAATTTTTAACTATAACAACTTGTTTTCTAAAATTTACTGATCAAAATCAAAATTTAATACATAGAACTTATTAATACAGAAGCTAATTTCTAGAAATATCAAGATCTTAAAACTAAATTGTTATATTTCTAGAAACTAATTTAAATATCTAAAAATTCTATATAGAATTTTTAGTTCGATCAGATGATTTATGAAAACATTTTGATTATAGTAATTTTTATATAATAACACCGATTTATGTAAATTTTAACTATAACAATTTGTTTTCTAAAAATATTCTAGTTAAAATCAAAATTTCATATTCAAATTTTATTAATATGAAAGCTAATTTCTATAAATATTAAAAATTAGAATCTGATTTCTGCTAATATTCAATATTAGATTATGTATTGAAACTATTTAGATATAAAATTTTGGGTTTAACTAAAATATTTTTGAAAAACAAATTGTTAGAGTTAAAATTTACATAAATAGATCTAATTATATAAAAATTATCTATGACAAAGTATTTTTATATAATTATCTACCAAAAATAAAAATTTTAGATATAAGTATTATCAATATTTAAGTTATATGTAAGCTGATATTAACATTTATATACCAAATACGTATAATATCTAAAATTAATTGGTATAATAATAAGTTCTGTATATAAAATTTTGATTTTAGTTAGATGATTTATGAAAAACACTTTGTTATAGTTAAAATTCATATAAATTGATATTATTATATAAAAATTACTATGATCAAGTTGTTTTTCATAGATCATCTAGTTAAAATCAAAATTTAATATATAATATTAATTAATATTCAAGTTATTTTTGAATATCACGACTAATTAGGTTCTGAGTTACAATATTAACTAATATATTAATCAAAATACAAATATTATTTTTTTGTATTTAATAGTTAAAATTAACCATAGAGATTTTATTAGTATACCAGTTAATTTTGAAAAAAGTGATTCATTGTAATATAATATATGAATCAAACTGATATATTAATAAATCCTGTACATAAAATTTTGATTTTGATCAGATGATTTATGAAAAAACTTTAATCATAGTGATTTTTTATATAATAACATCAATTTATGTAAATTTTAACTATAACAAAGTGTTTTTCATAAATCAACTAGCTAAACCCAAAATTTTATATTCAAATAGTTTCAATACGTAAGCTAATATTGAATATTACATTAAATTAGATTCTTAATATTGATATTTATAAATGTATAAGGTAGATTTTGATATATAAGAAACTAGATCCTTAATATCGACATTTATAAATATTAACTGGTATATTGATCATTAATAAATGGTTAGTAGTAATTTTTAATTATTACAGATATTAATTGGGATATTAATAAGATTTGGATATGAAATTTTGATTTTAGCTGATATATTTTCAGAAAACACTTTGTTATAGTTAAAATTATCATAATTACATCTATTTATATAAAAATTACTATAATCAAACTGTTTTTATAAATTTACTGATCAAAATCAAAATTTTATATATAGGATTGATTAATATACAAGGTAATATTAAAAATATGAACTAATTTACTATGATATTCAAATTATACTTGAATATCAATAAGTTCTATATATAAATTTTTGGGTTTAGCTAATAAATTTTTGAAAAACACTTTGTTATAGTTAAAATTTACATAATAACATCTATTTATATAAAAATTATCTATAACAATTTGTTTTCTAAAATTTAGTTGATTAAAATCAAAATTTTATATACAATATTAACTGGTATATAATATAATATTTATAAATATTGAAACTCATAAATTTGTTTTCTATAATATCTAAATAAAGCTTTCATATTAATAAGTTCTATATATATATAATTTTGATTTTAGCTAAGATATTTTTAGAAAACACTTTGATTATAGTAATTTTTATATAATTACATCTATTTTACATAATTTTAACTATAACTAAATGTTTTCTAAAAATATCTTAGCTAAAACCAAAAAATTTGGTATGAGTATTATCAATATTAAAGACAATATCTATAAATATTAAGATTTGGTATCTGGAATATTATAATATATTAATAATACTCATATCTAAAATTTTGGGTTTTAGTGAATGTATTTTAGAAAATGCTATGATATAGTTAAAATTATACAGAATAGATGTAATTATTTTATGATTAATCATACGTAAAAATAACTATGACCATACAGTTTTTAGAAAATAATTGGTTAGAATCAGAATTTAATATTCAAAATACGTTAATATCTAAGTCAATTTTAAATATTATAATAAACTAACGTCAGATTTTTAATATTAACTAAGATATTGATTGAACCCAAATATTAAAATTTGAATTTAACCAACTAATTTTTAGAAAACACTTTGTTATAGTTAAAATTTTGTAGAATAGATGTAGTTATATAAATTTTAACTATAACAAAGTGTTTTCTAAAAATATTCTGGTTAAAATCAAAATTTAATATTCGGAAATTATTAATACCAAAGCTAATTTTAGTAAATGTTAAATTAATTACCTCAATATATAAATTTTACATTCACTAAAATTATATAAATTAAATTTATATAAATCATGATCACAGTGTTGTCAAAAATAAATAATAAATCTTAATGATATATTAGAGGATTTAGTTAATAAGTATAGTTATTCAAAATAACTAATTTATCTTCTAATAAGACCTATTTATCCTCTAATAATTACCTATTATCCAGAAATAAGTCACTTATCCTGAGATAAAAATTATCCGCTAATAAACAAATTATCTGAAAATATCCATTTATCTTCAGTATTGGAATTATCTTTTAATTGCAATAATCTAATTACCCGAAAATTACACATATTGATAATAGATCATAATAAATAACGATAAACAATATTTTCTTTTATTTTAACACACGTGAAAGTGTCAAACTGTCTGAAAAGAATGGAATATTACTGTCAATTTGATGTTGAATTTGAACAATTATTGGGTGGTATTCAAGTTGCAAATTTTGTTAACGCATATGCAGGGATTTTAATTAATATGGCTGCTAACAAAGTTAATACTTACCATGCTTGGAGATGTTATTCTCCGATTATGGCCGCGTTGACGCATTATATATTATTTGGCGTCCGTAATATTATTGGAAACAATCCAGATGCAAAGTTAATAGATTACACTGATAATGGTCAAAACGTATCAAGAAATTTAAATCTTGCTACAAAGTATGTATTTTTATTTATTTATATATTTATTTTCTAACCCTTTAGAGATAATAATCTTGTTCAGTTAGTCAGAGAGCTATTCCCGTTTACTGATATACAACAACATGGTCATATCATTTATAATAAATATATGGCTGCTGTTGATCGTATTAACAATACAACCTATGTAATACGTCTTGAGTTAGACTATACTAATTTTGGATTTGTTAACTTGTCGGTTAATATGAAAGAATACAATGTCGCTTCTGTTGTCAATATTATTAATTTACCTAATATTGTTAATGAATTTGCGAGATTAAATATCTAATCATGATGATTCATTATAAAAATAAAATTGAATTTTTTAATTTATTATTTATGCCAAAAATTACCGAGATGAGCTATTATCAATTTTCAAGGGAAGACTTAAAATTAGTTGTTGATACTGATTTAATTAAGGAATGCGAAAATGAGTTTGCTAGATTATGGCCTAAACCATTTTATGCTGCTACAAACAATTCTAACATTGATAGATATGATTATCAATATTGGTCTTTTATTGGTTGTTGTGAAAGAGTAGCAATACTAATAATATATCCTATGATAAAATTATTATATCCTCATCTAAAAATCAAATTATTAAATGCTGAAGGTCATTCTGTGATAGTAACCGATAATTTTTCATTTGACCATATACCAATAATTGAGCGAAGCAGAGATTTATCACAACCATTAATATTTGATCCTATTTCATTAACTTTAAATTGGCCCAGATCATGGATATTTAATAATATTCATGAATATGGGGAATTAATTGAAGAAGAAAATATCTCTGAATGGTATACATGTGAAATATTTAATGGTAGATATGATTACTCTTGTGATATTATCGCTAATTTATATTTGAACGATCTTTAATAAATAATTTTATTTATTACTCAATTTATCTAAAATTTCATGTTTTACTCTACTTAAATTTTCTATTTCTAAAATAATTTTACCAAGTTGAAATATCAGATCTTCAATATTATCTTTCTCTTCAATTACAATTTCGTTTTTCTTCGGAAGCATTGGTTGTTTTAACTTTGAAGGAGTATAAGGTACTTGATTTTTATCAGTGATAGGACTAAAATATTAGGTCAAACAATTTAGAATAATATAACATACCTATTATTTGGTTTGGGGATGATTACAGGAGATTTCGTTTTAAGTAATTGATATCTATTAGAACAATTACTATGAGTAAATGGTACTTCTTCATTAGGATATTCTCTGTTCATGAGATCAGCGATTACAACCCAATCCTTTTTTACTCCGTCTGGAGTTATTCTAAAACTCATTAACGATCTTTCTTTTTCGGGAGTCCATTTTATATAACATCTACCTGGACTAGTTGCTTGTTCCATCGTTTTGACAGATAACACGTGATAATTTGAAATTTCAAATTTAAACGTGCAATACTGAAATTTCAAATTATTTAAGAAAAAAAATGGTTTTTATATAAAGAATTATAATAGGTTAAATAGGATGAACCCTACTGGACAAACACTTATCCATGAAACAAGAATCAGAACAAAAAATAGAGAAAAAATCGATATATCAGATGATTTTAATGAAAAAATGAGAGAAAGATATAACTCTGATATTATTTTTAAATCAAGAAAACATGGATTAATACTGTTTAATGATAAACAAAACGACGAATATTTTCAACAAAATATTCGAACTGATATGAGAGCTAATGAAATTGCAGAAATTATATTAGATATTGCTAAAGAATATAATCAAAATTTGATCGGTTCGTTTAATTTCACGACATATTACATGAACGGAGATAATCAAGGTACAGTTTTTTTCTTCGAAGACAAGGCAATAATTAGAAGCTTTGAAGTAGACGATGAGAGATATTCTGAGAAAGATGTACAAGTACCTGCTTTTACAAAAATTATTACAAGAATCCCATTTAGTTCGTAAAACTTTATCTCAGGATAACTGAATAATTTAGGATATACTAGTTATCCTGAAATAAATATAGATATCCTCTAATTACAGTATTTATCTATAGTTACATAATCATATCCAAATATAACTACAATTATTAACTAAATCCTCTAATGTATATCTTATATAATTAAAAAAATTCACTGTAAATCAACAAAGTTTAAAAAAATTCACTATAGATGTCTATAGTGAATTTTTTTAAACTCTTTTACTACAATGGATGTAATATGATGTTATAGTTAGTTAGAGCGACGCATAAATTAAAAATCGTTGGATACTCGTCTCTAGAATTTCTGTATTTAGAAGCTATAATTCTATATCGTGTTTTCAATCTTCCATAATATCGTTCACAAATTACTCTTTGGGCTCCTAATTCTTTATTATATTTAGTTTGTGCTTTAGTTAATTGTTTATTAGGCTTCTTTTTATGTGGTAATAAAACATCTACTGAATCTTGTAATCCTTTATATGCTAAATCAGCTATTATAAACCAATCTTCATCGTCTTCATTATTTAGAATAATTTTCAAATCTTCTATATTTTCTCTACATATTGTCAAATCATGAAGAGCTCCTCTTTCTCCAGCTACTGCATGTACTACTCTTCCTTTTCTATCATGGATACACTGAGATTTTAATCCATATAATTTATGTTTACCGCTGAAAAATTGTTTCTTTTCGTCATAAGTTCCAGTTGGAGTCCATATCGATTGAAATGTAACATCAATGACATATTTAGCATTCGGATATAAAATCTCATTATCTTCATCTTCTATCCTCTTATTTAAATTTTCAACATAATAATCATATAAAACGGGAGAAATAGAGTTTATTGTAGAGATTAAAATATTATGAAGATGAGATCTAGAAATCGAAAATGTATCTTTCATTTTATCAATAGTTTCATAATGTTTCAAATAACATAATACCATAACTAATTTATCATGCTTAGATATTTTGCTTCTAGGTCCTCTTCCGATATTCTGTTCGATATTATCACTTACTATGTCATAAATAGTAAGAAACTCATTAGGACTAAATCCAGTTAATAATTTACATCTTTCATCATCATGAGATAAATTAGACCACGAAACTTCAGACGAATTTTCATCTTCTTCTAAATTATCAATAGTTTTTTGAAGATCTGTCGATTCAGTTGCTAAACTTATAGTGTTTTCCTCACGGTCTTTGTAATAATCGAACAAATCTTCCATTTTGTACAGGTACTATAATTAAATAATTAAAAATCAATTTTATTTTTATTAATATTATTTTTTTTAAGAAATAAAAATGATAAATTTATTAATAATTAAAATATCAAAATGGAGGATGATTTTTGGTTTCCTATTTTCTTCAATTGTAATCTTGATGATATTTTGAATCTTAGATTAGTATGCAAAGAGTCTAAAAATAAGCTTAATGATGAATATTTTTGGAAAAGGATTATGCTTAAAAGTTTTAGGGATATTCATAAATTGGGAAATGAAACATGGTTATCATATTATAAAAGATGCAATATTAATTATGGTATACCTGTGATAATAGATGAAAAAGTAATACATAATGAAAACGCTGCTAAGTCAATCTACCAAGATACATATAAATTAAAATGTAATATATTGAAAAATGATGCAATACAATGTTTTTATGATTCAGATTCTTCGTTTATCTATGTGTTAAATAAACAAAATCAGTTACGTAAATTTTGTAAAAATGATAATAGTAGCTTGTTATATTTTGATAATGTCAAAAACGTGGAATTATCAAATGATTTATTTATTATTGATAAGGATAATAATCTGTTTAAATCTGAAACAAAATCGATCTTATTAGATAAGGATATCATAAATATCTTAAAATCTTATTCAAGTAACACAAAAATATATTATACTAAACAAGATGGTACTTATGCTATACAATTAAATAATAGAATTGTTAAAGTATTTGATGATCCGGTTTTAGCTTGGATAAAAACGAGTAATGTTTCTTATTTCATTAACAGTAAAAATAATTTATATGCGAGAGTTTTAGGAGATGATCTAAAATTTAAATATCGTAAATTTACAATAAAAGCAAAAGCATTATCACGAATAAGTAAGAGATTTTTTGTTATTTTGGGAATGAGGGGAGATATTTTCATTTGTGATGGGAAACGAAATTTTGAAGTTGGTATTTCTCATGTTAAATCTTTATCTGAAGACTGTTTTTTAACAGAAAATGGAGATTTATATTATTTCGACAAAAAATGGGAAACTGTATTAATTGATACTAATGTTGTTAGTATTGGAAATTTTTCACGTAAGAAAAAATATGGATGTTATGTTAAAAAGTGTATTTAGTTTATGATTAATCATACGTTAATTTTTTTAAAAATTTATATATAATATTATATATAAATGAACGTTAAAGACGTATATTTTAATATAGCATTAAGATCTGATCTTGAAACATTGAATAATTTATGCTATATTGATAAAAATATATCGAAAGTTTGTGATGAACAAAATTTTTGGATTAAAAAATTTGAAAGAGATTCATTACCTTTACCAATAAAAGAACCAATATTAAATATTTATATTTATGAAAAAATATTGAATATCAAAAATAAAATATCTGACATTTTACTTGTTAATTTCATAGAAAAAAATCGAACTATTACTAATGAACATGGATTAATGTCAGTTGCTACATATGATTTACATACAGATTTAAAACAAGAGTATTCTAAAGATATTGAAAAATTATTACCAATTGAATTGTTACATATCATACCAGATGATATCGAACTTATTGATATAAGAGATGAAGATCAGAGAGAAACTTTTAGTATATTAAGTTTTTCAGTAATAAATAAAAATGATTATATTTTAAATTATGAAATATTAGGTACAAATAGAAGTGAAAATGATAAAATTTTCACAATTAATTGTAATAAACGAAGACTGATCGAAATATTAACTGTCTTCCAATATTATGATGATGAATTTACTATAGAAGATGATAATAATATCGATTTTTCTCTTAATATTAATCCATCAGACAATATAGAAATGAAATTACTAAGAATTGGAATATATGATACGATAAAAGTAATGCGAAATTCAAATTTAAAAGATTTACATTAGAGGATTTAGTAAATTTTAACTACAGTCAAATTATCTCTAAAAATTTATTAGCTTAAATCAAAATTTGATATATAGGATTGATTAACGTCTAAGGCAATTTAATATATTAAGTAAAAATAAAATACTATTTTCAATATTAACTTAAGTATTGAAAAATATTTGAATATAAAATTTTGAATTTAACTTAGTAATTTTTAAAAACAAGTTGTTATAGATAAAAATTACATAAATAGATGTAATCATATAAAAATTACTATGATCAAAGTGTTTTCAAAAAATATTCTAGCTAAAATCAAAAATTTAGATATGAGTATTATCAATATATCATTTAAAAATAAATAGATGTAATTATGATAATTTTAACTATAACAAAGTGTTTCCTAAAATATATCAGCTAAAATCAAAATTTCAGACCCAAATCTTATCAATATGAAAGCTAATTCATATAAATATTAAAAATTAGAATCCTATTTCTTATAATACCCAATATTAGCTTAAGAATTAAAACTATTTGAATATAAAATTTTGGTTTTAACTAAAATATTTTTAGAAAACAAATTGTTGTAGTTAAAATTATCATTATTACATCTATTTACATAAAAATTACTATGATCAAAGTAGTTTTATAAATTTACTAATCAAAATTTTGTATATGAGTATTATTAATATATAACCTTATACAAAATTTTGATATTATTTGAATATAAAATTTTGTATAGATGATTTATGAAAACAAATTGTTAGAGTTAAAAATTATATAAATAGATGTTGTTATATACAATATTAACTGGTATATAATACTCATAAATACCAATATTTATAAACTAAATACTTATAATATCTAAAATTAACTGATATATTAATAATACTAATATACAAAATTTTGATTTTAGCTAAATTTTATGGAAAACAACTTGTTAAAATTTATATACAATTATATCTATTTGTATATAAATTACTATGATCAAAGTGTTTTCTAAAATTTACTGATCAAAATTAAAATTTTATATATAAGATTAATTAATATTCAAGTTATATTTGAATATTATAATTAATTAGGTTCTGAGTTACAATATTAACTGATATATTAATTAAAATACAAATTTTAATATTTGTATTTAATAGTTAAAATTAATCATAGAGATCTTATTAGTATACCAGTTAATTTTGAAAAAGATATCTATTGTAATATAAATATATGAACCAATTTGATATATTAATAAATCCTATATATAATTTTGGATTTAATCGACTAATTTTTGTAAAAACACTTTGATCATAGTAATTTATATATAATAATATCAATTTATGTAAATTTTAACTCTAACAAGTTGTTTTTCATAAATAATCTAGCTAAAATCAAAATTTTATATATAAGTATCATCAATATACTAGTTAAAATTAAATATTACATTAAACCAATATATAAATATTGATATTTATATATTGGTTTAATGTACAAGGTAGATTTTAATATATAAGAAACTAGAATTTGACTATTAACATTTATAAATGTTAATTGATTTGTTGGAATTAATTAGTGTATTAAGTAGCGATTTTTAATTATTACAGATATCAACTTAAATATTAATAAAGTATAAATATAAAATTTTGATTTTGATCAGATGTTTTATGAAAAACAACTTGTTATAGTTAAAATTTTCATAAATAGATGTTATTATATAAAAATTACTATGATCAAAGTGTTTTTCATAAATCATCTGATCAAAATCAAATTTTTGTATATGAGTATTATTAATATATCAGTTAATATTCATAATCCTAAATATTTAGGTTTTGATTTCTCATAATATCTAAATCAAGCTTAGATATTAATAAAGTATAAATATGAATTTTTAATTTTAACTAGAAAATTTTTAGAAAACAACTTGTTATAGTTAAAATTTACATAAATTGATGTTATTATATAAAAATTACTATGATCAAAGTGTTTTCATAAATTTTCTAGATAAAATCAAAATTTTATATTCGTGTTTAATTAATATATCAGTTAATATCCATAATCTTAAATATTTAGGTTTTGATTTCTCATAATATTCAAATTCAACTTGAATATTAATAAACTCTTAATATAAAATTTTGATTTTAACTAGAAAATTTTAGAAAACTGTTTGTTATAGTTAAAATTTACATAAATTGATGTTATTATATAAATTTTAAGTCTAACAACTTGTTTTTAATAAATCATCTAGATAAAATCAAAATTTTATATTTATACTTTATTAATATATAAGATAATTTTGTATATTACAATAAATAATATATAGATCTTAATATTAGATTACATATAACTTAAATATTATATAATCATATAATATTATTATTTCTTAAAAAGATTATTAAATTTTTCATAAACTTCATCATAATCTTCCTTAGTCCAATTACCAGCTGATCCTGGTTCTCCATCAACTACATATGATTCAAAATAATTAACATCATCCCGTTTATAAGATTTTGTTTCTCTATTTACAATAAACATATTCTCAATATTAAATTTAATCAAATTATTTGATACTATATCGTTACGTGGTAAACAAAAATCAATCATCTTTTTATAATGAATAAATGTTTCTCTCATTCCGATCTTAATTTTATAATTTGATAGTTTATATTTAACATTTGTACTAAATACTATGAAATTAACCGTATTAGATTTTGGGATAACGATAATAATATACTGATTATCAATATTTAATAAACTTAAGACTATTTTTAATTGTACATCATATTTCTTACCGGATTTTTCAATATCTATCTTATTTTCATATTTCGTTATATTGAAGATATTTGTACAATTTGACTCATAATGATTTATGATTGAATCAAAATTTATGTTTTTCATACTGTTATTACAGAATTTACAATACCAATCATTATGTATACAATCCAATTCATGTTCATCATCAAAATGATATATCTGTAAATTGCATTCATCTAATTTACATTTTCGTCTTTCTATATCTATTTCTGATTTATTAATATTAGTATCTCTACATAATGGACATGATTTAACTTTCATGAAACAGTTTCCACAAATATGATGATCGTTATTGCATTTGTAATCATCATAAATAAAATTTAGACAACACGGACATCGATAATTTTCTGGATCAATATTAGTCATTTTTGGTTTTGATTTATTACCAATAATAAATTATCATTTTTAAAATTATTTATTATTATAATAATGTATGAAATTTTATTAAGTACAGAAATTTACCTTATATATTAGAATAATATAAAATTTTGATTTTGATTAGAAAATTTCTAAAAATAATATGATCATAGTAATTTTTATATAATAATATCTATTCTACATAATTTTAACTATAACAAGTTGTTTTTCATAAATTTACTAGCTAAAATCAAAATTTTATATTCAACTCTTATTAACATCTAAGGTAATTTCTATAATTACTAATATTCTGGTTCTAATTTCTTATAATATCTAAATCAAGCTTAGATATTAATAAAGTCTAAATATAAAATTTTGATTTTAACTAAGAAATTTTAGAAAACCGTTAGTCATAGTTAAAATTCTAATAAATAGATGTTATTATATAAAAATTACTATAATCAAACAGTTTTCTAAAATTTTCTAATCAAAATCAAAATTTTATATTCAAATATTATCAATATCTAAGTTAAATATTAATAATATAAAAAACTAGAATCTGAATATCAATAATTATAGAAATTACCTTAGATATTAATAAGAGTTGAATATAAAATTTTGATTTTGATTAGAAAATTTCTAAAAATAATATGATCATAGTTAAAATTATATAGAATAGATGTTATTATATAAAAATTACTATAATCATGTCATTTTTAGAAATTTCTTAGTTAAGACCAAAATTTTATATATTAATAGTATATAACATAGTAGGTAGATTTATTATATTTTAATAAATTGATATATATGACATAATATTAGCTTACGTATAAATAAAAAATAAAAGATCTTTTTTATTTTTATAATAAATAAATTGTGATTTTCCACCTCTAAATTTTATAGAGAATTTATTATTAGATGCTGGAGTTAGTTGTGAAGAAGTAGGTACTGTTTTAAGTCATCTCTTAATTTCATTAACAACCTATGAAACAGATAAATCAAAAACAAGTCTAACAAAAATTGCCGATGATTTATTTGACTGTATACAACCAAAATTGAGTACTGACACTAATAATTTAGCTGAAAATATATGAAGAGCATTAATATGGTTAATAATATTAACAGCAGTTTTTATATTAATAATAATTTCTGTATTCGCTATTCTTAGACATAATACCACTGAATTAATTGTTGGTATAACATTCTTTTTTCTAGTAATTTATGTAATTGTTGCATTTTTAATTATACATGATGCATCGCTAAACATTACTAATAATACAACTAATCTTAAAAATAATATAACGAAATGTGTTGAAGATAGTATTACCGCATTAAATAATTATGAAACAGATCAGATAAACGCATTAAATAATGCTCTTTGCGCATACCCAATAAATGTAACGAACCTCCGTTATAAAATTTTAAAACGTTAATTTTTTATTTTGATCGTCGAAATTAAAAATAAAATAAAATAAATTTTTTATTATTATCAAAAAATGAAGCACACTTGCGCTAAGCATTTGGCTCTTAAGACCAGTGGTTTAGAGAACTTGAATGTTTCTTTAAATACTGTCTTGCTTTCCAGTAACAAATCTCCATTTACTTTTCCTCCAACAAGTAATGATCCTCTTGGTTCTGGAGCAATTTTCCCTAATACTGAAGCTGAACCAAGTATTGCAGTAGGACCTAATCCTACTGGATCTGCTTTGCCTATGGTCGTTGTTTGTCATCAACAGGACCGTTTTAATCATAATGGAGGATGTTGCGCTGATTATATGCATATCTCTTTAGATGGAGGATCAACTTTTGGTGCTCCTATCGCTCTTCCAAATGTCAGTTGTTTTGGCGGTGCTTATGAAAGAACTTCTGATCCTCATGTTGCTATCAGTTCTAATGGAACAATTTTGTTTGCCGGGCTTCCATTTGATGTTGTTAACGATGGTAACTCAGGAGTCAGTGTTTCACAATATGATGTATTAAACAAGAAATTTAATTACATCAAAGATATAGATCCACAAAAGGGTCCTATCAGTAATAGTAAAAATACAGGTTCTGATTACCCTACGTTAGTTGTAGATCCTCAAGATCAATCTGGAAACACTGCTTATATGGGATGGACTCGTTATTGGGCTGTAAATGCTAATAAAGGGTATTATCAAAGTAATTTAGGTTTCTCAAAGACCACAGACGGTCAAATCTGGACTGTTCCAATAAATTATGCTACCACTCCAGATTTAGATCTTAGTTTAGGTCCTGATACTTCAATTGGTGTTAATCAATTTGTACTTTTAAATAATCCAAATAAACCATATTCCAAAATCGTTGCTCTATTCAACGATACTGTAGGATTCGATTACGGAGCAGTCAATCAATATAATTTAATTTATTCAACATACTCTTTAGATCAAGGTGTAACTTGGTCAACACCTCTTCTTTTTGATATGAGATCCAATTCAGGATCAGGACAAACTGTAAGTCAAATAGTTGATCCTGATGATTATACTAAATTTGTTCGTGGTGGAGATGGTAATCCACATAGTGCTTCAGATCGTAAAAATAATCGTGTTTACGCTGTTGCCGTTTTAGATTCATTATTAAACTTAGTTAATCCAGCTCCATCTGGGCTTTATTTATTTGCATCATCTGATGGTGCTCAAACATGGAAACCCGTAGGTAAAATTAACAAGGATAAGACTATTCAAACAAAAATTAATAATGATTTGACAGTACAAGCCTTTAATCCAAGCATTACAGTTCTTGACAATGGAAATGTTGCTGTTTCATATTATGATTTCCGTAACCATAGTTTTAATCCTGATATGACTAAATCATTAGAAACTGATCGTTGGTTAGATATTTTTAGTTATGATCCAATCCAAAATGCTGTTTCATTAGTTAATGAAATTAGATTAACTAAAAAATCATTTAATTTTAGAAACGCTATTCAACTTATCGGAGGACATCAAACTCCAGCGGGATATTTCTTAGGAGATTATACTGGAATGCAATATTATAATGGTAGTATTTACAATTCTTATGGGACTACAGGAGATGTAGTAAATAGTACATTGTTATGGTCAAACACCGTAAAACTCTAAATATGTAAACTTAGGTAAAGATATGAAATAAATATAATTTAGATATTATATTTAACGTGATTTTTAATATAATAGATATTAACTGTAATATTAATATCTATTATAATTAAATTTTGATTTTGATCAGTAAATTTATATAAACACTCCGATCATAGTAATTTTTATATAATAACATCAATTTATGTAAATTTTAACTATAACAAAGTGTTTTCTAAAAATATTATAGTTAAAGTCAAAAATATATATTTATAACTTATTAATACATCAATTGATATCTGTAATACTTAAAAGTAGCTACTATATATCACGAATATCAATATATCAGTTACTATTTATATATGTAGATATTAAGAATATAGTTTCTCATATATTAAAAATCTACCTTGTACATTTATGAATATCAATATTTATAAATTAAATATCGATAATATCTAAAATTAACTGATATATTAATAATACTCATATACAAAATTTTGATTTTAACTAGATGATCTATGGAAAACACTTTGATTATAGTAATTTTTATATAATAACATCAATTTATATAAAAATTACTATAATCAAAGTGTTTTCTAAAATTTACAGATCAAAATCAAAATTTACTATATAGAATTAATTAATAGATAACCTTAATTTATGTATTAGTATAAATTAGATCATAATTATAATATCGGCTTATATATTGATATTATATAAATATTAAATTTTGATTTTGATCAGATGATCTATAAAAAACAACTTGTTATAGATAATTTATATAATAACATCAATTTATATAAAAATTACTATAATCAAAGTGTTTTCTATAGATCATCTAGTTAAAATCAAAATTTACTATATAAGTATTATTAATATATCAGTTAATAACTACAAAAATACTGATTTGAGTACTGATTTATTATAATATATAATTTTGGGTTATATATTAATAAGATCTAAATATTAAATTTTGATTTTAACTAGATGATCTATGAAAAACAACTTGATCATAGTAATTTTTATATAAATAGATGTATTTATATAAAAATTACTATGATCATATGATTTTATATAAATTCTATAGATAAAATTAAAAACAATATATTAATAATAATCAATATAATACAATTAGATGAGAATATTTACACTAGCTAAAAACTATCATATATTATTAATAAAAAACATATATAATGTTATATGTATTACATTATCCTAGTTTCTTGGTAAAACCTGAATCCTAGTTTCTTGGTAAAACCTGAATCCTAGTTTCTTGGTAAAACCTGAATCCTAGTTTCTTGGTAAAACCTGAATCCTAGTTTCTTGGTAAAACCTGAA
>Ga0315287_10000252_pt1 | contig 47424 bp, 38 predicted proteins | sample YL17G11_0_MG_FD_205037 | JGI IMG/M metagenome (GOLD analysis project Ga0315287, IMG submission 205037) | Sediment microbial communities from Yellowstone Lake, YNP, Wyoming, USA - YL17G11_0 | ecosystem: Environmental > Aquatic > Freshwater > Lake > Sediment | place: USA: Wyoming | collected...
AATCTCTCCAAGACATCTTCGATTCTTCTGCCGATCACAGAATCAACCGGCCCAGTCATGCCCACATCAGTGAGATAGGCTGTCCCGGCGGATAAAATCCGCTCATCCGCAGTTTGGATATGCGTATGCGTGCCTAAAACCGCAGAGACTTTGCCGTCTAAATACCAACCTAAAGCCACCTTTTCTGAAGTTGCCTCGGCATGTATATCTACAATAATTATTTTGGTATCTCGGGACAGCTCTTCTTGGGCTTTGCGGCTGGTGCGAAAAGGGCATTCCAAGGCCTCCATAAAAACCCGGCCCTGCACATTCATTACTCCCACCGCCAAATTATTTTTGGTCTTAAATATTGCCCAACCCCGTCCAGGGGCACCGGCAGGAAAATTTAAGGGCCTTAAAATGCGCTCTTCTTCATTGATAATTTCAAAAATCTCTCTTTTTTTCCAGATATGGTCTCCCGAAGTAAGCACATCGATTCCGGAATCGAATAATTCCTTGGCCACTTTGGGAGTGATACCTGAACCACCCGCAGCGTTTTCCGCATTGGCAATTACAAAATCCAGGTTGTATTCTTTTTTTAAGGCGGGTAAAAGTTTTTGTGCTGCTTCCCTGCCTGGACTACCTACTATATCTCCGATAAATAAGATATTCATTCGGTTCCTCTACAGGCTTCCGCCTGTAGTATCCATTCCACACACGGAAGTGTGTGGTAAACTAGTCTTCTACTTAGCGTATTCAATTGCCCTGGTTTCCCGAATCACTGTCACTTTAATTTGGCCGGGGTATTCCATGCCCTCTTCTATCTTTTTGCGGATATCCCGGGCAAGGTTAGTGGTTTCGCTATCAGTGATTTTTTCGGGTTGCACAATTACGCGGATCTCCCGACCTGCCTGTATGGCAAAGGATTTCTCCACGCCCTTAAAAACATTGGCAATAGACTCTAATTTCTCTAATCTCTTAATGTAGGTCTCTAAAGTTTCCCGCCGGGCGCCCGGCCGGGTAGCGCTTATCGCATCTGCTGCCACCGCTAAAACCGCATATAAGCTTTGGGGTTGCGTTTCTTCGTGATGCGCCTCAATAGCGTTTACGACCTCAAGCGGCTCATTATATTTCTTGGCTAGTTCTGCGCCTAATTTGGCGTGGGTGCCTTCGACTTGATGGTCTACGGCTTTACCGATATCGTGCAAGAACCCAATGCGTCGCGCTAATCTAAAATCCAAGCCTAACTCTGAAGCCATCACCCCTAAGAGAAAAGAAACCTCTTTGGAGTGCTGCAGCACATTCTGGCCGTAGCTGGTGCGGTATTTCAATCGGCCTAAAAGCTTGATTATCTCGGGATGCAAACCATTGATGCCGGCTTCAAAGGCTGCGCGTTCTCCTTCTTCGCGGATCTTCTCGTCCATCTCCTTCTTGGTCTTCTCCACTATCTCTTCGATTCTGCCCGGATGGATCCTGCCGTCAGCAATGAGCTTTTCCAGGCTCATCCGCGCTATTTCCCTGCGCACCGTATCAAAGGCAGATAAGGTTACTGCCTCGGGAGTATCGTCAATAATCACATCTACGCCCGTGGCCATCTCTAAGGCCCGGATATTCCTGCCTTCCCTTCCGATAACCCGGCCTTTCATTTCATCGTTAGGCAAAGCTACTACGCTTACGGTTGACTCCACGGTATGCTCTACCGCACATCTTTGAATGGCCAGACTGATAAATTCCCTAGCCTTTTTCTCTGAGATACTGCGCAATTCTTCCTCTTGTTTTTTAACCAACAGGGCTTTTTCGTTATTTAATTCCTCACTCAGCCGATTTAGTAAAATCTGTTTTGCCTCTTCCGCGGACAAAGAAGCAATCTTCTGCAGCCTCTCCTTTTCTTCGGCAATGAGTAAGTGTAGCTGATTGTCTTTGGACTTTAAAGATTCTTCCTGTTTTTTGATGTTCTCGTGCCTTAGTTCAAACTCTTTTTCCTTCTTCTCTAAAAGGTCTATCCTGCGGTCAATATTCTCTTCTTTTTGCGCCAGCCTCCGTTCGGCATTCGATATATCCTGGCGCCTATCTTTGGTCTCGCGCTCAAAATCCTGGCGCATACGATACAGGAGATCTTTGGCCTCTAATTCTACTTCCCTGTGCCTGTCTTGGGCATCTTTTTTTGCCTGTTCTAAAATAATTCTTGCCTTAGTTTCAGCATCCTGGATTTTCTTTTCTGCCACATATCTTCTTAAAAGATACCCCAGGGATGTCGAGATTAAAGCAATGACAATAAAAATAATTATGCTCAACATCGTTTAATACCTCCCTCTCTAATCGCTTAAGGTACTAAAAATTCTTTAGTCCCTTAAGATAAAATGCGTTCTTTAATTCTCTGCTTAAGTGTTTCCGCGATTAGGAAAAAATGACTCTGTGGACTTTTACATCGCTTGTGCCGGCGGGTATTTGAGGTAAGATTTGAAAATCAAAGGCCAGGCCAATGGAGGGAATCCTCTTAGGCATTCTCTTCAAGAAATAATCATAGCTACCCTTGCCGCGTCCTAAGCGATTACCTTGCTTATCAAAAGCAAGTCCTGGCACAATGACAAGGTTTATATTGGAGGCATTGATAAATTTCTTCTTTAGAGGCTCACATACTCCGTAAGGGCCTTTTACCAACCTTGTCTTATTTTTTAATATGCAGGGCCTTATGACCACTTTATTTTTTTTGCATACAGGCACTGCTACTATCTTACCTTTTTTTTGTGCTGCTTTTATCATTTTTCGGGTATCGACCTCGCCAGCCATCGAGACGTAAAACATCACTCTCTTTGCTTTTTGAAATACTTTTGTCCTAAAAAGTTTTTCTTGGATTATTCTACTTTTTTGGTCTTGGTCTTCCTCCTTCTGAGTTTTTAGTCTCAAGAGCATTTTACTACGGATTTGTTTTTTTGTCAACCCCGCGGCTGATCTGCCTTTCTTATGCATCGCTAATGCTGATGATGGGTTGAATCGATATCTTTGAAAGGAGCGGGTTTCCCTTGTCGTTGGCAGTAATCCTTTATCGCTGACTTTAAGGCCTCTTCGGCTAAAACCGAACAATGCATTTTAATCGCGGGCAGTCCGCCTAATGCCTCAGCCACGGCCTTATTAGAAATCTTTAAGGCTTCATCAACGGTCTTTCCTTTCACCATTTCCGTGACCATAGAACTGGTACTGATCGCGGCACCACACCCAAAAGTCTTAAACTTTGCGTCCACAATAATATCATTCTCTATTTTAAGATACATTCTCATGATGTCACCACAGATCGGGTTACCCACATTGCCAATACCGTTGGCATCGGGAATTTCTCCGACATTTCTGGGATGCAAAAAATGATCCATTACTTTTTCAGAATAGGGCTGTTCACTCATAATTTATTATCACCTGTCATTACCAGCTTACGAGGCTTTGTAGCTTTCTTAAAATCTTTGGGCGCTTGCACTTTTTTCAGTGTACCCAGCTTATTTTTCTTCTCTAATTCTTTATAAATTAAAACCCAGGCGCAGTCTTTCTCAGTGTCTACCTCGCATTTACCTTTGTTCATTCCGCCGCAAGGCCCGTTTAAAAGACCTTTAGCACAAAGCGTAATCGGACAAATCCCGGCTGTTACTTCTAAGACGCACTCCCCGCACATTGAGCACTTTTCATAGAAGTTACCCTGAGCATCCATCACTGCGCCAAACAAGGTGTTAGAGGCGGGTAAAACCACTAAACCCAGCCTATCATTATCCTTTACTGACTGCGCTCCTAAACCGCAGGCCAAAACTAAAACTGCCCCTGCCTGGCGTAAGCTTTGCATATTCTTGGCTAATTCAGTTTTAATCTGGCTAGCTACGCAAGGCGCGCCAGGAATGCAAGTGCCCAAGACAATCTTGCCATGAGCCTGAAGCTGCTCTTTCATCTTCAGTAATTCTTGCTCTCCGCCGGTCTTACAAGTTGTAGCGCACTCCCCGCAACCGACCAGGAATATCTTCTGATAATTTTTTAAACTCTCAACTATCTCGGAAAATGGTTTTTGCTCAGTAATAATCATGATGTTAAGATTTTATCACTATTTAGCTTAAGGCTCAAGTGAAAAATTAATGCGAACTGCCGCGCAGTTTCTCTAAACGCTGTTTAATCTTGGCTTCATAACCGATATCCGTAGGCTCATAGTATTTAACTGCTTTGCGGGTATATTTCTGTTTTACATAATGATCTTTATAATCATGGGCGTATTTGTAGCCCTTGCCATGACCCAAAACCTCCGCCCCTGGATAAGAGGCATCTTTAAGGTGATCAGGCACTTCTTGGACTTTATTTTCTTCAATGTCGGAAGCAGCCTTTTCAATCGCCAGATAACTGGCGTTAGATTTTGGGGCGCAAGCAACATAAATTGCTGCCTGGGCTAAAGGAATGCGCGCCTCAGGCAGACCTACAAATTCTGAAATTTGCAAGGCCGCGTTGGCCAAGACAATGGCCAAGGGATCGGCATTGCCCACGTCTTCGGCAGCAGCAATACAAATCCGACGGGCAATAAAACGCGGGTCTTCTCCGGCATAGAGCATCTTAGCCATCCAGTACAAAGCTGCATCCGGGTCTGAGCCGCGCATGGACTTAATAAATGCCGAAGCAGTATCATAATGCCCGTCTTCGTCTTTATCATAGAGAACCGCCTTTTTCTGGATTGACTCAGCAGCGACCTCCAAATCGAAATTAACCAGACTCTCTTTGGACTTAGGGGTAGTCAGCACCCCTACCTCCAAGGCATTAAGCGCCCGGCGCGCGTCTCCTTCGCAGGTCTTGGCTAAAAAGGTTAATGCCTTTTTATCCATCTTAATATTAAGGTTGCCGAACCCTCTTGGTTTATCCTTTAAGGCCGAGGAGAGTATATCGACAATGTCGTTTTCCTTTAAAGGTTTTAATTCAAAAACCAAGGAGCGCGACAAAAGCGGCGCAACCAAAGAAAAAAAAGGATTGTGCACGGTTGCGCCGATTAAGATGGGATTACCCTCTTCCACATCCGGCATAAGCACATCTTGCTGCGCCTTATTAAAACGGTGGATCTCATCAATAAAAAGTATGGTTTTCTTGCCGCTATTGCTTTTTCTATTTTTTGCCTGGGCAATAACCCGTCTTAATTCTTCCACATTGGAAGTAGCGGCATTTATAGCTACATAATATGCCTTGGTTACATGGGCGATACACCAAGCCAAAGAAGTCTTGCCTATGCCTGGCGGGCCATACAATATTAATGAGATTATCCGATCCGCCTCAATTGCCCGGCGCAAGAGTTTTCCTTGGCCTAAAATATGCTCCTGGCCGACAAACTCCCCTAGGTTTGTTGGCCGCATGCGCACCGCCAAAGGAAGGTCTTTATTTAGTTCTTTGGGTTTTTCTTCAAAAAGATCCATAGGCTATTGTTATCCCGCAACCGCTCAACCCTCCTACGCCTTACGGCCAACTTTGCAGAAGCGATTTGACGGCTTCGGAGGGTTAATTCGACCACACAACTTGCGTTCACTTCATTCCGCAAGTTGTGGCCTCATTAAAAAAAATCCCCGCCTGTGCCGTTGGACATGATTGGTTGTGAACCGGTTTGGTTTCACGTGGGCGCTCTCCCCTTGCTGCCAAGGCAGCAAAGGAGTTAAGCTCCCTTAATAATGGTGTTGGTTCACCAATTATCAACACTTCCAACGCGCACTGCAGGGATATTCTAAAAGAACATTATTTTCGTAAACCAAGCATAACACATCTAAAAGAAAAGTCAACTATTATCTAATCTTAGCGTTAAACTTATCCACTAATACCTGAGTGATTAAAAAATGCGCGGGATTAATCTCCTCTTCGGTGAGGGTGCGTTCATCTGAACGGTAAACGCAAGAGATAGTCAGGCCCCTGAATCCGGCAGGGATTTGTTTGCCCTGGTAATAATCTATGATCTTGGCTTCTGCCAATAAAGGCCTGCCGCTGTGTTGGATGGTTTCTAATAAATTGTCTATTAAGATATCTTCCTTGAGAACCAAGCTTACGTCTCTGGTTATAGCCGGATACAGCGGAAGGGGCACAAATCTCTTGCGTAAATCTACATGAGCAAAAAGTTTATCTAAACTAATTTCGGCGATAAAGACCCCTTTATTTTTGATATCTAAATTCTCCAAGGCCTGCCTGGATAAACTTAACATCACGCCTACTTTTTCTTGGCCTATATACAAGGTTATCCCTTTTGCCTCGGCTTGGTTTTTAAAATTATAGCCGCGGATACCCAGCCTCTCTAAAAGAACTTCTACTGTTCCTTTTAAATGCAAAAATCCTACTTCCTCTTTAAACAATCCTTGTTCAGTTAAGCTGGTCCTTGTTCCGCAGAGAGCCAGGCCCAAGGTTAATTCCTCCTTAGGTTGACTGCCTGAAGGAGTGAAAATCTTGGCTATCTCAAAGATGTTAATGTAAGTTTGTTTCTGATTAAGGTTGTAGGCCACGCACCTGGAGAGACTGGGAATCAGCGTAGGCCTTAAAATCTCCTGCTCGCTGCTTAAAGGATTTAAAATTTCAATGGTATTATGGGAGTTAAGACCGAAACTTTGAATTAAATCCTTGTCTACCATGCTATAAGTTATGGCCTCATTTAAACCTAAACCCACAAGCATGGTTTTAATTAAGGAGGCGAATTCCCTTTGTTCACAGGCAAGGACTTGGGAAGTCACTGCGGGCGATGTATTAGGAATGTTTTCATAGCCGAATACGCGGGCAATTTCTTCAATTAAATCCATCTCTAAACTCACGTCCGGCCGATGAGAAGGAATTCCTATCTTTAAATTATTTTTTGCGCTGGCCGTGACCTTAAAACCCAGATTATTTAAAATTGCCTTTATTTTAGCGGGCTTAATTTCCACAGCGAGAATTTTAGAAACCAGCCCGGTATTAAAGTTAGTGGTTTTCTTTTTCGCCTGGGCATGGCCTGCGCTTTTGGCAAATACGCATATTCCATTGCCGATTTCTTGAATTAATTTTACTGCCTGCCAAGAAGCTCTCTCAATTATTCCTGAATCTACGCCTCTTTCAAATCTATACGCGGATTCACTCTGCAAACCCAGCTTTTGTCTCACCCGGCGAATAATTACCGGGTTAAAAATTGCTGCCTCTAGAAGGACATTTTTAGTACTCTCGCTTACTTCCGTGTCTTTACCGCCCATCAGGCCGGCTATGGCTACTGCTTTTTCTGGATCAGCAATAGTTAAAATATCAGGGCTTAAAATTCTTGCCTGGCCATCAATAGTGATTAGTTTTTCCTCTTTCTTTGCCCGCCTGACAATGATTCGCCCAGGGCTTAATGTATCCAAATCAAAGGCATGCAAAGGCTCGCCCCAGCTAAACATAACATAATTGGTGACATCTACAATGTTGTTTATGCTGCGGCAACCGACTAATTCTAATCTTTTCTTCAGCCAATCCGGAGACCGGCATACTTTAACATCCTTAATTATCTTGGCGGTATATAGCGAGCAGTCTTTTTTATCTTCGATTTCGATAGTAAAATACGGTTGGCTTGGTGGCCTGGTAACCTGGTGGCCCGGCGACCTGGGCGATTTCAATCCCCTGCCAGTTATCGCTGCTACTTCCCTGGCAATTCCCATCACACTTAACCAATCCGGCCTATTGGAAGTCACTTCAATTTCAAAGACAAAATCTCCGTCACGCTCTTCTAGGGAAGTAACTTCTAATCCTGCCATAGTGAGTCTATCCGCAAGCACCTTGGCGGAAATTTTAATCTCGATAAAATCTTTGAGCCAATTATAGGTGACTTTCATAGCAAAACCTTAAAAGCCATTTTAACGCAGATATGCGCAGATTACACACAGATGGTCGCAGATTTTATCTGCGTAAATTTGCGTTGGATTTGCGTTAATCTGCGTTGGAAACATTTTTTAAATCCCGTCAGAACTGCTTTAAGAATCTTAAATCATTCTCAAAAAATAACCTGATATCATCAATGCCGTATTTGAGCATGGCAATTCTTTCTATCCCTAAGCCGAAGGCAAAGCCGGTGTATTGCTTGGGGTCGTATCCTACATACTTAAACACATTGGGATGAATCATGCCTGAGCCTAAAATCTCAAGCCAGCCTTTCTTGCCGCAAACCGAACACCCCTTACCCTTACAGATAATACAAGAGATATCCACTTCTGCCGAAGGCTCGGTAAAAGGAAAAAAGTGCGGCCGAAAACGCATTTTTATATCCTGGCCAAACACTGCCTTGGCAAAAACTTCTAATATCCCTTTTAAATCCGAAAATCTGACATTCTTATCCACCATAAAACCTTCAATCTGATGAAACATAAAAGAGTGGCTGGCATCTACGGCATCCGGCCGATAAACCCGGCCTGGCACAACTACGGCCAAAGGCGGTTTGTGTACTTTCATAGCCCGAATTTGCACCGGAGAAGTGTGGCTGCGCAAAAGTAATCTATTTTTATCTTTGAGATAAAAGGTATCAAAAACATCGCGGGAAGGATGTTCTAAGGGAATATTTAACCCGGTGAAATTATTGTATTCGGTCTCAATTTCCGGGCCTTCGACTATGCAAAATCCCATCCTGGTAAATATGGCGCAGATTTCATCCGTGACCTGGGTTATGGGATGCAGGCGGCCTAATTCCTGGGCAATACCCGGCATACTAATATCTACCTGGGGAGTAATTGTTTCGGCGGGCTGGGTAACAAAGGTCTTTTGTTTTTCTTCAATGAGAGCGGTTATCCTGTTTTTCAGGATATTTACCTGCTGGCCAAAGGTAGCCCTTTGCTCGGCAGGTAAGCTGGGAATTGTGCTGGTTAATCGGGCGATAACACCTTTTCTGCCCAGATACTTTATCCGAAACTCATCCAGGCTCCCGGGAGAATTGATACTCTCTATTTCCGAATTTACCGTCTTATTAATTGTCTCAAGATCAAGATTAGACATAAGAATCCCGCTAAGACTAAAGCTATATTTCTCTTACCTAAATTAAATTGTTCTACCAAAATTCTGCCGCTACTGATTTTGCGTAAGCCTTGGGCGTGTATATCTAGATCTCCGCCGTGCTCTGGACAGGCGCGATTGAAAATACCTGTAATTTCTGCCCAGTCCCCTTTGGATTTGTAACTACCTGTATAGGATATATTCTGCGCTAAAGAGGCGTTCATCCAAATACCAATTGCATTCTGGCCATCATTAATGTTTAGCCAGGCATAATCACCGCGCTTCATTACATCGCCAATAACCTCACCCTCATAGACTACGGTTTTCCCGTCGTACTGCTTGGCATTATTGATCAGCTCAATGCTTGAAATGGGCTGGGCAAAACTTAAAGAAGCCAGAAACCAGAAACTAGAAATTAGAATGATAATCTGTGTAATCGGTTTTTTTAAATCCCTGCCTGTCGGCAGGCAGGTGTGTAATCTGTGTTTTATCATTTTCCTTTTACCGCTGCCACAAAGAATCCAATTAAAGTAAATACGGACATAAACTCTAAGCGGCCTGCCCACATCTGAAAGATATAGGTAATCTTTAAAGCCGCAGGCATATAAGCATTGGTAATACCGCAAGACAAACCCACATTCGCTGCCGCTGAGGTAGATTCAAAAAGAGAATTTAAAAATGGGTGGCCAAAAAACATTCCCACCAGCGCTCCTAAAGCATAAAGCACAAGATAAGCCAGGGTAATAATTAAGGCTGCCCTGGCCTGCTTGTCTTCCAAAAATATCTCCTTGATATGGTGGAATTTCTGCACCACCATGGCGTGTTCGGGAAGTATGATGCGCTTGATATCTTCTACCAATGCTTTAAATATTATCCCCACGCGCAGCATCTTGATTGCGCCTGTGGTCGAACAAACTGCGCCGCCTAAGCCCATGGCTATAATTACTCCCACCAGGGCTAAATGGTTCCAGTCATTAATAAATTGCGCAGGATATATGGTTTGGTATCCCGTGCCGGTGTGGCCTGAGATAAGCTGATAAAAACCCTTGCGGAATAACATTATGGCCTGAGGATAGGTATTTAATTGCGCCAGGCCTCGGGCAGTAATGAAAAAGGTAATCATCACCGTAATAAAAAGCGCCACCGTCTCGATATTCTTGAGTATCTCTTTGCGGTTGCCCATCCAGATATGGTAGTGTAAATTAAAATTTATCGCGCCTAAGACCATAATCACAATGGTGACGATCTCATAAGGCAGGCTATGATAATACAGGATATTTTGCGACTGCGGAGAGAAGCCGCCGGTGTCAAAGGCAGCCATAAACACACAGGCGCCGTGAAAAAAGGCATTAAAGGATTTCATCCCGTTTAAAATGCCCGCTATCCCTAAGGCAATAGTGCCTAAAATCAAATAAACAATACTTACCAGCCAGATAAAGCGCGCAGTATAGATAACATTAGGCAGAATCCTTTCATCGCGGGCTTCGCCTACGTACATCTTGAAAGCGCCGGAAAGGCCTTTGACGAAAAAGGCTAAAGCAACAATAACAATACCCTGGCCTCCGATAAACATAATCAGATGCCGCCAGAGATTATGAGTAAAAGAAAGGTGGTCTAAATCCTGGACTAAAGCTAAGCCCGTAGTAGCAAAACCGGACATGGCATCAAAGCAGGCATCCAAATATGACTTCCAGTGCCCGCTCAGGTACAAGGGTATAGCGCCCAAGAGCATCGCCACCAGCCACGACAAAGAAACCACAATCATCCCCTGCATCCAGTTTAGGTCTTTCCCGCTAAAACATAATTTGGTCAAGATTAATCCTAAGACTAAATTTATTTCGAGACCAATTAAAAAATCCGAGGTAGGGTTGATTTCATGCAGTGCTATGCCAAGGATGAGGGGCACTAACATGGTCAGGCCCAACCCTAAAATAATCTTACCTAAATAATAACCGATGATTTTAACATCAGTGAGGCGGGGCTTAAGTATCATCTTGCTATTTTCCAGTTAAGGCCAGGCAGATCAAAAAGGCCATCAACATAATCAATAAAGCGTATAAAACCTCAGCGGTAATACCTAATGTAATATTACCTAAGAATTTTATCCTTATCATATCTTGCCTACTAATAAATTGAGAAGCTGCGGCTCATTGCCAATTAAGGTTAAGGCAATAATATCGTCTCCGGCTTTAAGCACGGTGTTGCCCTTGGGGACAATTACCTGTTCGCCTCGGACAATAGATACAAAAACCGAATCCGCGGGTAATTGCACATCCTGAATCTGCTGGTTAATCACCGGTGAATCCGCGGGTAAATCCAAGCGCACAATCGCCAGCTTCCCGCGCTTAAAACTCATCAGATTTACAAAATCGGAAAAGGAAACTTCTTCTTCGATAATTTTAGCGATAATCTTAGTGGAGTCTACCGGCACATCAATGCCTAACTCGGAAAAGGTATGCTCATTATCAGGATTATTGACCCTGCCTACGGTGCGCTGGATATTAAATCTTTCTTTGGCTAACTGGCAGACAATCAGATTATCTTCGTCATCTCCTGTAACCGCTGCCACCACATCGGCGCGCTCAATACCTGCCTCTTCTAAAACGCGCGGGTCGCAGCCATCGCCGTTAATCACCAAGACCTCTAATTCTTTGGCTATCTCGTCGCAGATTATCTTATCCCTATCCACAATGCTCACTACGTGTTTACCCTGGCACAGTCTCTTGGCTAAAAAATAACCTATTTTACCTGCACCGATAATAACAATATACATCTTCTTTTTCTCCCCTATATACCGAATTTATCCTTTATCTTCTTAAGGCTGACTACCTTAACCGCAGCCATCAAAATATCTTTAGGCTTAAGCACGGTATTCGACTCTGGCAGAATAACTCCCTGCATCCTTCGGATAGCTACCACTAAAAATTCTCCCGGAACATTGACCTCCTGAATAGTTTTACCGATTAAGCTGTTCTTGGCTTCAATTTCAATCACGCCCAACTCTTTAGTTTCAATGAGGTAGCTGGAAAAGCGGCTTTCAATAATCTTGTCTCTGAGCATGGCGGCAAAAAGAATGGTTCCGCTGATAATATCCAGGCCTAAAGCAGTATAAATATGGGCGCGCTGCGGGTCATAAACCCGGGCAATTACCTTAGGAACCTTAAATATCTTTTTTGCTACTTGGGCAGAGATTAAATTCGTGTTGTCGCCATTAGTTACAGCGCAGAAGGCATCTGCCTTTTCAATGCCCGCCTGTCTTAATAATACCAAATCAAAACCATTGCCCACTAAGGTTAAACCATTAAACGTTCCGCCCAGGCGGTCAAGAGAGGCGCGATTCCTGTCGATAACCACCACATTATGACCTTCGCCGGAGACCAGTTTAGCTAATTCCGAACCCACCCTTCCGCAACCTACTATTATGACATACATGATTCACCTCTTAGCTCTTGAGTTCGTGAGTTCTTGAGTTAACCCGAGAACACGAAAACCCGAGAACTATCCTTTTGCTATCTCAACTAACTTTTTAAATGCCTGGCTGTCTCTTACGGCCAAATCCGCCAAAATCTTGCGGTCCAAATTGATTTTAGCCTTTTTAAGGCCGCGAATAAATTGACTGTAGGTTATCCCGGAAGCCCTGCATGCCGCATTCAGGCGCGCAATCCAGAGCCTGCGGAATTCTCTTTTCTTTACGCGCCTGTCTCGATAGGCATAAACCAGGGCGTGCATAAGTGCCCGCCGGGCCTGTTGGTATTGTTTGCTGCGATCGCCCCAATAACCCTTGGCTTTCTTTAACAATCTTTTCTTGCGTTTTCTGGTAGCAACACTGTGTTTTATCTTAGCCATATATTTGCTCCTTGCTAGAATTTAACCGTATGGTAACATCCGCTTAAGATACTTTACTGATTTGCGGCCTTCTAAAACCTGCTTTTTTCTTAGGTGTCTTTTCCTTTTGGTTTCTTTGCCTGTGGCCAGATGGCTCTTGCCGCAGCTGGGGTATTTAATCTTTCCTTGTTTGGTCAATTTAAATCTTTTAGCTGCTCCTTTTTTGGTTTTTAATTTTGGCATACAATCCTCGCTCTCCTTGACCCTTCTCCTGCTTTTCTACTTCGGGGCAACGACTAAAGACATTATCCTGCCCTCTAAATTAGGCTCCCTTTCTATCTGCCCGTCATTCCGGGTATCCAGAATAAATCTATCTAAAAGCTTTCTGCCCAAATCCATATGCTCCATTTGCCTGCCCCTAAAGAAAAGGTTAATTTTTACTTTATCCTTTTTCTTTAAGAAGCTGACTACCTGTTTCAGCTTGGTCTGGTAATCGTGCTCGTCAATATTGGGTTTAAGGCGGATCTCCTTTAAGCGGCCTTGCTTTTGGTGTTTCTTAGCTTCGCGCTCCTTTTTTTCCTGGTCATACTTAAACTTGCTAAAGTCGACAATGCGGCAGACCGGCGGGTCTGCTTGCGGGGCGACCTCGACTAAATCTAACTCCTCTTGATTAGCCAAATCCTGCGCCTTTTGAATGGGCATCACGCCTAATTGATTGCCGTCTGAGCCAATAAGCCGCACCTGAGGAACGCGTATCCTTTCATTAATACGGGTAAACTTTTTTATAGCAACCACCTCCTTGTTCTTTAAGGCTACACAGTTGTAACCTTATTCTCTATCTCATGCTTTATCTCTTTTATAAACTCTTCTAGCTTTTTGCTTCCCTTGTCGCCTTCGGTTCTCTTTCTTACTGCCACGGTATTTGCTTCGGCCTCGCGTTCACCTATAACCAAGGCATAAGGTATTTTATTCAACTCTGCATTGCGTATCCTTTTCTCCAAGGTTTCATTGCGGCTATCAATATCTGCCCGGATAGAATTTGCCTCTAGGGCGCTTTTAATCTCTCGGCCGTATTCTAGTAAAGTATCTTTAATCGGAATTACTAATACTTGGGTGGGCGCTAGCCACAAAGGCAAATCGCCTTTATAATGTTCTAGCAAGGCTCCGATAAACCGCTCCAGGCTGCCTAATAAAACCCGGTGTAACATAACCGGCTGTTTTTCTTTGCCGTCGGAATCAACATAAGTAAGATCAAATCTTTTAGGCAAGGCAAAATCGCATTGGATAGTTGCGCACTGCCATTTTCTCTTTAAGGCATCCTTTAATTTAATATCGATTTTTGGACCGTAAAATGCGCCTTCGCCAATATTGATATCGTAAGCTAATCCTTTTTCTTTTAGCGCTTCTTCTAAGGCTTGGGTTGCCCTGAGCCAATCCTCTTCAGAGCCGATAAATTTTTCTGGACGGGTACTTAATTCAATTCCTACATCATTAAAGCCAAAGGTGCGCATGGTGTCAAAGACAAAATCAATAATCGCTTTAATCTCAGCGCGTAATTGTTCCGGCAAACAGAATATATGCGCGTCATCCTGAGTAAAACCGCGCACGCGCAAAAGCCCGTGCAAAACCCCGGCTTTTTCATGCCGATATACTGTGCCTAATTCAAAAAAGCGGATAGGCAATTCTCTATAACTTCTATTCTTGGACTTATAAATCAAAATATGTCCGGGGCAGTTCATCGGTCTTAAGACGAATTCTTTATCCTCGATTTTAAAGGTATACATATTCTCTTTATAGTATTCATAATGCCCGGATGTCTGCCAAAGCCCGGCCTGCATAATATGCGGGGTAATCACTATTTGGTAGCCGCGTTTTAAATGCTCTTTTCTCTCGTAATCCTCGATAATCGTGCGTAAAAGCGCGCCTTTGGGATGATAAAATACTAATCCCGGGCCCGCTTCTTCGTGATAGATATCAAAAAATTCCAATTGTGGGCCTAATTTACGATGGTCACGCTGCTTGGCTTCTTCCAGATTTTTAAGATATCCGTCTAATTCTTTTTTACTTTCAAAACAGGTGCCGTAAATTCTCTGCAGCATCGGGTTAGTTTCTATCCCATGCCAATAGGCACCGGCTACAGACAATAATTTAAAGACCTTGATTTTTCCGGTCGATTCCACGTGCGGGCCGCGGCATAAATCAATAAAACTTTCTCCGGTTTTATATATCGAAACTTTCTCATCGGGAATTTCCTGGATAAGTTCGACTTTGTAATCTTCCTTTAACTTCTTAAATAGCTCGGCTGCCTCTTTCTTGGTCAAATCTTGCCGAATAAACGGCTCATCTTTGGCAATGATCTCTTGCATTTTCTGCTCAATTTCAGCTAAATCCTCGTCGCTAAACGGCTCTAATTTAGCAAAGTCATAATAAAAACCGTCTTCGATAGACGGGCCAATGCCTAATTTTACCTTAAGGCCATAGAGCTGCTTTACTGCCTCGGCCATTATATGTGAACAAGAATGCCTTAAGGTATCAAGATCCACTTTAGTCTCCTACAAATACGTTCTTACTCAACAAGCCCATATTTTGAAACTTCGGGAAAAACAAAGGATAATATTTAATGGCGGGTTTTAAGACTCCGATCACCCGGCCGTTTTCATCAACTTTATCAAAGCAAAAAGTGAATAAGTCATTTAATACGATTTCCTCTCTCTCAATGCCCCTGACTTCAGTAATATAGGTGACCTTGCGGCTGCCGTCTGAAAAGCGCTCCTGGTGCACAATCAATTGAATTGTGGAGGCAATCAGCTTTTTAATCTCCCAAAGGGGCAGGCCAATGCCCGACATCAAGACCATGGTTTCTAGGCGCGCGGCAACGTCCCGGGGCGAGTTACCGTGGATAACCCCAAGAATACCGGAATGCCCTGTAGCCATTGCCTGAAGCATATCAATTGCCTCTTTGCTTCTTACCTCTCCAATAACCAAACGGTCTGGCGACATGCGCAGGGAGTTATGAATCAGGTCACGGATAGAAACCCCGCCCTTGCCTTCCCTGTCGGAACTCCTGGCCTCTAAAGAAACCAGGTTTTCTTGGGTAAATTTTAACTCCGCAGCATCTTCTATAACCACTACTCTTTCATCTTTATTAAAATAATTAGAAAGGACTTGCAAGGTGGTGGTCTTGCCCACCCCTGTGCCGCCAGAAAAAATAATGTTAAGCTTGCCCTTGACACAGGCTGCGAGGAGGTCTGCGGCTTTCTGGGTCAAGGTCCCTGTCCTGACTAAATCCTCGAGCGTATTAATCTCTTTGGAGAATTTTCTAATGGTTACGCTGGTGCCAAAACGGGCAACTGGCGAGATAATGGCATTAACGCGTGTCCCGTCTTCCAGACAAACATCAGCATAAGGCACATCCGGGGCGAGCCTCTTGCCTGATGCCGCAAAAATAGCCTCGGCGAGCCTAAAAACCTCTTCTGGGCTGGCAAAGCTTACCTGCGTAAGCACCTTCTTGCCGTGCTTCTCGATGAAAACTTTTTGCGGACCGTTCACCATAATTTCTGATACTGCAGGATCGTCTAAAAACTGCTTCAGCGGACCTAAGTCTACGCTTTTGGCTTCCATATTATAATACTCCTTTTAAATTAATAAAAGCTGGTGGCCCAAGAGGACTCGTGAGCTCCGGGGTTCACTATTAATTTTGAACCAAGGAGCGAATCCCGAGGCTCTTTCTATTCAAATATTCTGAGCCGAGGGAAACCTCTGACCCAAACCGAATTTAATCAACCTTCTCTTATTTTCTAAGCTAAAATCCTTTATTTCTATTTCTCGCCTCAACGCTTCAGATTTAGTATCAAATTTTTCCGTATATAATAATCCTACCGGCCTTCTAGCTCTTGTATACCTTGAAGCTTTACCATTATTATGACGCTTTAGCCTATTCTTAACATTGGTGGAGGCGCCTGCATAAAAAGAGCCATCGTTGCACTGCAAAATATACACGTGCCACATAAATATTATCCCCCGGCCCCTCGCTTCTGAAAAATTCTTAGCGGTAAGCTCGGGACTGCGCTTTTGCTGCGCAAAAGCTGGTGGGCCCAAGAGGACTCGAACCTCTGGCCTTTGCGATGTCAACGCAACGCTCTAACCAACTGAGCTATGAGCCCAAAGTGCCGGGGGAGGGAGTTGAACCCACAAGTCCTTGCGGACGCGAGATTTTAAGTCTCGTTCGTTTGCCAATTTCGACACCCCGGCAATCAAATTTAGTTAAAAACTGTTTTGCTTTTTCCCCAGCCCCTATATGAATTAACGCATTTTTGAGCTAATTTTATTTTTCTATCTAAACCAAGGGAGTTGACATAATAACATCTTGCGCTGATTTCTCTCGCAGCCATTTTTCCATATTTCAACACCCAGGTAGTGCTTGCATTTTTATGAACCTTGCCAAATACTCTTAAGAGCTGCACTGCTGCGCTGTTTAACCAGTAAAGAAATTTTTCGGATCCCGAATATACTCTTAAACTCCATTGTTCTCTTTGATTGGTCGGGTGTATCCAGCCTCGGATGCACCCATCACCATCAATAACGCCCCTTAGAAAATCAACAAAATATTGATTTGGTATTTCTAGCGCACCCAACGTCAACGATTTATTTTGCGAAAGCCCAATCGATAACAGGAAATCATAAAAATTTTTGTTCCCAATTTGAATGTGAAAATATTTTTGTTTTTTGCCATTGTATTTAATGCCGATTTTATTACTAATTCCGATTTCATCTTTAATGGTTTGAAGAAAAGCAAAATCTTTGGAGGTTATATCTATGTGTCTACCGTCCGGACACAAACAACCATCGGTAGCAATCAAACCTACCAAATACCATAGATTCGACCCCTCTATTTTTAAATCTTTTCGTTTCTGAGGCATTTGATAATTTGGAGGCGACGAGCGGACTCTCCCGCTTTATCATTCTAATCGCTGGCGGGATCCCGTTTCAGACATATTAAACGATTGAAACGGGAGAACCGCTGAATAGCTGTTTTGTCCCGCTGTATTATTTTAGTTCCGCCAGCGGGATCCCGCCTGCTATTGAATAGCTTGGCGGGGCAGACAACACGCCATATTAAAGGCGCGGAGCGGATTTGAACCGCTGAATAACTGTTTTGCAGACAGTTGCCTTTCCTCTTGGCTACCGCGCCAAATTTTTATTTAAGAACCTTCTGAACTTCTTTAATAATTGTTTCAACCTCTGCTAAACAGCCAATCCCGGTTTTCCCGCAGGCAAGCCTGCCTTCTTTTGGCCCAACAAATCTATAACCATAAGCCTTTAATTTCTTAATGTTTTCTTGGACAATCTGATTCTTATACATATTCTCGTTCATTGCCGGGCACAGCAAAAGCGGGGCTTTCGTAGCACAAACCACGCAGGTAAGCAAATCATCGCATATGCCCGAAGCGATTTTACCAATAATATTGGCGGTGGCTGGCGCAATTAAGACTAAATCTGCCTTTTCCGCTAACGATATGTGCTCAATATCCCAGGCCTCAGGCAGCTCAAATAATCCACGGTAGGCTTTATTGCCCGACAGGCCCTGAAAGACTATCGGCCTGATCAATTCTTCGGATTCTTTGGTCATCACCACCGTAACCGAAAAATTTTCATCCTTTAGCCTGCACACTAAATCGCAAGCCTTATATAGGGCAATACTGGCCGTAACCCCTAAAATAATATTTTTAACTTTTGCCATCGCCTTATTTTTCGGATTTAATCTTTTTATATTGCACTTTCCCTTCGGCAATCTCATACAGGGCTACAGTAGAAGGCTTAATTGAAGAATCCATATTCACCAGTTTTGGTTGGCCCTCGGCAATTTCCAAAGCCCTTTTGGACGCCAAAATCACTAACTTATAAATCGAATAGCTGCTCCTGTCCACCAGTTTCTCTAATGCTACGTAAGGCATATCTCCCTCGCTGTTTAGATCCGGTCTTCTTCTAATATAATACCCCGTAATTCCCTGACTGCCTGCTTCAAATCTTGATTAATCAGACAATAATCATATCTCTTAGCCGCTGCCAACTCTCGGCGGGCAAGTTTAAGGCGCTGCTCAATCTCCTCTTTTTTAGTTTGGCGGCAGCGTTTTCTAATCCTGTCTTTAAGGGTCATTAATGAAGGCGGCATGACAAAAATCGTAACCGTATTTTGCGGATAAAGCCGCTTTATCTGTAAAGCGCCTTTAACGTCCAGGCACAGAAGAATGTGCTTGCCCTTATCAAGCTGCCTCTCCACAGAATCCCGAGGCGTCCCGTAATAATAATCCAAATATCGCGTCCATTCAAGAATTTTTTTAGCCTGCCTCTTCTCTTTAAACTCCCGGCCGCTAAGAAAAAGGTAGTCCTTCTTGTCCCTCTCGCCCTGTCTTTTGGGCCGCGTGGTGAAAGAGATGGATTTAATGAATTTGTTTTTTAAGGCCTTGGCCTGAATAAGCTTTTGCGCCAGCGTGGTTTTACCTGAACCCGAAGGCCCGGAAATAACAAATATCAATCCTCGTTTACGCAATGCCATCTAATCTCTTAACTCTTAGTTCTTGAGCCCTGCTTACTCTATATTCTGCACTTGTTCGCGGAGCTTCTCGATCTGGCTTTTTATCTCTACCACCCTCGAAGAAATCACCACGTCCCAAGACTTAGCTGACATAGTATTGGCCTCGCGCTGCATCTCCTGGGCGATAAAATCTAATTCTTTGCCTATGGGGCCGATTTTTGCCAGCCGGCTTTGAAAATTATTAATATGAAAGGTTAGCCTCTCTACCTCTTCGGTGATATCTGTGTCTTTTAAAAAATTCACCCGTTCCTCGTCGGTGCGCATTTGGCTAATCTTTTTCTGCACGGCTTTTTTAAACCTCTGCTTGATAATGCTAAGGCTGGATTTAAGGCTCTCTGACCGGGCTTTCAAATAGGCGTATAATGCCCGGCCTTCTTTCTGGCGCATCTTCAGCAATTCGTCTAAAGCCTGTTGAATTAATATTTTCAGGCCTGGCCAGATGCGCTCCTTAGAGACCTTATTCTCAGCTAAGGACAAAACCCCGGGCAGATGAATAAGGGTGTCTATGTTTAGAGAGTCTTGAATTTGAAATTGGCGCTTGATGTTTTTGAGGGCCAGGATATAATCTTTGAGCAGCCGCTTGTTGATAAAGACGCTCTGGGCATGGCCGCCGGTAATGTTGACTACGCAGGTCACTCTCCCTCTTTTCATTCTAGACTCAATTTCTTTTTTGGCCTTATCTTCTAAAGATAAAAACCCTTCGGGCAGATGCAAAACTGTTTCTTGAAACTTATGGTTAGAGCTCCTCAGCTCCACGCAAATTTTGCCGTAAGGTAAAATCGCCCTCTCTTTGCTGCCAAACCCGGTCATGCTGCTAATCATTTTAAGAATCTCCTTTTTAGGCCCAGACTTTTATTTTTCTTTCCTTCTCGGTAATTTCTTTCACCGGATATAAGCTCACAATAATTTCGCCGGGTTGAAACCAAAGCTTGATCTCTCTCTCAGCCTCGGATTCGCTGGAAGAGACATGAATAACGTTTTCATAAACACCCAAGGTGGTTATCCGGCCATAAGAACCGCGTATCGAAGTTGGGTCTGCCTCTTCGGGATTCGTCGCTCCGGCTAGCTGCCGGCATTTGGTAATCGCATCCTCTCCCCAATAAATCAGGGCCATAACTTTGCGCCGATTATGCAGCTCTCCTAGGATATATTTAATCAAGGCCTCAAAAAAGGGCTTGTCTTTAAGATGTTTGTAATGTTCCACGGCTAATTCCCGCGAAACGCGCACAATCTTAGCCGCGACGATCTCTAGCTTGGTTTCGGATAATCGGGTTAAAATATTTCCGGTTAAAGATTTTTTCAGGCCGTCGGGCTTAATCAGGATTAAGGTTGCCTGGTTCATACTCTCTGGCCTCCTCTTAAAATAGCGCAAATTCTCTCCAGGTCTTCTTGAGAATAGAACTCAATAAGGATATGGCCGCGCTTCTTTCTCTTACTGACTCTTACCTTGGTGGCCAATACATGCTGCAGCTCTTCCTCCAGAACTAACAAAGAAGGCTCGCGCAATGATTCTTGAATTTTACGTTTCATTTTGCGCGGCCGGTGCATCTTAATCAAGTTTTCTAGTTCTCTAACCGACAGCCCCTTAGAAATAATGTCTTGGGCCAAGCGGCGTTGTTGGTTAGCATCCCCTAGCTCTAAAAGAGCTCGGCCATGGGCAAAGCTAATCCGGCCCTTTTTAATCTCTTCTTGAATCTCTTGGGGTAACTTCAGGATACGCAATATATTAGTCACAGAAACCCTGGCTTTACCTAAGACTTCGCTGATTTTTTCTTGCGTAACCTGAAATTTATCAATAAGATACTGATAAGCGTGCGCCTCTTCAATGGGATTTAGGCCTTGCCTCTGGATGTTTTCGATTAAAGATATTTCTAGGGAATCGTGGTCATCTACATCCTTGATAATCACAGGTATCTCTTTGATAGCCAAGGAGTTAACAGCACGCCATCTCCTCTCTCCGGCGATTAACTCAAAATATTCTCCCTTGCGCCTGACTAATAAAGGCTGGATCACTCCTTTTTCCTTAATGGATTGGGTTAATTCTTCCAAGCTTTCTGGATCAAAATCTTCTCTGGGCTGATAAGGATTAGGTTTAATCAGCTCAGTTTGGACATAAACAATCTTGTCTTGTGCTCCAGTTTCCGATTCCTTTTCCGGAATTAAGGCACTAATTCCTCGGCCTAAAGCTTTTCTTTCCATTATATAGCTCCTTCTGGTATAGGCGTTATATGGGTGAGCACGCCTAAAATTTCTTTACTTAATTCTTCATATTTCTGCGCGCCCATTGAGTCTTTGTCATATAAGACAATGGGCTTGCCATAGCTGGGCGCCTCAGTTAATCTGATATTGCGCGGAATCACAGCCTGATAAACCTTATCCTTAAAATAATTCCTCACCTCTTGAATTACTTCTTTAGTTAAGTTCGTGCGAAAATCCGCCATAGTTAAAAGCACTCCTTCAATAGCCAGATTAGGATTAAGATTATTTTTCACAAGATCAATAGTATTAACGAGTTGCGTCAATCCTTCCAAAGCATAAAATTCGCACTGCACCGGAATAAGCACTGAGTCTGCAGCGCATAACGCATTTATAGTAAGCAAGCCTAAAGATGGCGGAGAATCAATAATCACAAAATCAAAATTATCTTTTTCGCTTAATAAACTCTTTTTTAATCTATTCTCTCTGCCTAAAGCTCCTACTAATTCTACCTCTGCGCCAGTTAAATCCAGATTAGAGGGAGCCAATAAAAGATTAGTGACCGTGGTGGGCTGTAAAATATCCTTGATATTTAATTCTTCTAACAAGACATGATAGGTGCTTTTTTTTATATCGTGCTTGTTAATTCCCAGGCCGCTCGTAGCATTAGCCTGGGGATCTAAATCGATCAATAAGACTCTTTTCCCAGCTAAGGCCAGGTAGGCAGCAATGTTAATTGCCGAAGTCGTTTTGCCTGTGCCGCCCTTTTGGTTACAAACAGTGACTATTTTACCCATTGTGTTCTATTGAGTTACCAGGGGTTCCACGCGGAACATTACTGACAAAACTAGTACTTTTATCTGTATTTTCTTAAAAAATAAGGTGTTTGTCAAGTAAAATTTATGAGATTGCTGAAATATTCCTAAACAATACAGCAATCTCTGATTAAAAGATTAAAGACAGATTGCAGAGATTAAATCTCCGACGAGGCAATCTGTGTAATCTTTCTAAAATCTGTGTAATCAGAGAGCGCTGATATGATTTTTAAGAATTTTTCAGTGCTCTCTTTATTTATCAATTATCGAAACCCTTACCTTGGCTGACCTGGCTCCGGGCATGCCAAAAAGACCTTTTTGCTCCTCAGAAAGGACTTCGATTTTGACTTTATGGCGCGGAAGTTTTAATTCTTGGAGTGCCTTTTTTATCGCCTCTTCTACAGTCTTACCTTCAACTTCAAGAGTGAATTTCTGGGTCATTTTAAACGACGAGCGCGGGTTTGGTACAATAACATAAGCGTGCTATTAATAAACCAATATAACACTAGGCCCGACGGCATATTATAAAAAATAAAGCCGAACATCACCGGAAAGATTATCAACATTAATCTTTGCTGTTCTTGCGAACTCCCACTGGCCTGGGCGAGAGATGTTTTTTGTTGGATAAACATACCAATGGCCATTAAGATGGGCAAGATATTAATATCGACCTTGTTGCCTAATATGGTAAGGCTAAATAATTTGTCCGGGCCAGATAAATCTTTTATCCATAAGAAAGGAGCTCCTTTTAAATTAATCGAGCGGATCAAGGCTTGATAAAGCGCAAAGAACACGGGTATCTGCAAGACAACCGGAAGGCAGCCTCCCAAAGGATTTACCTTGTGTTGTTGATATAATGCCATAGTCTCTTTATTCAAGCGCTGGGGATTGTCCTTATAAATTTTTCTTAGTTCTTCAATGCGCGGCTGCAACTCTTGCATCTGCTTCATGGAATGCATTTGTTTTGAAGTGAGGGGATAAAGCAAAAGGTAAATTAATATACTGAGGATGATAATTGCCCAGCCCCAATTATGCACAATGCCATATAGAAATTCTAAAAATTGTAAGAGTAGGCGGGAAATAATATCAAAAGTTCCATAATACATGATTGCCGACCAATCAGGCTTGAGATTGTTTATAATTCGTAACTCTTGTGGCCCCAAATAGATAGAGAATGTTTGTTTAACCTGTTGACCAGGCATAACCACTAAATCCTGAGTCGATAATCCCACTGCAGATTCTTGGGGGTTGAGTTTCTGGATAAAACCGGTGTAATTATTATTAGCCGCGGGCTGGATGATGGCGCAAAAATATCTATCCCTTAGACCCACAAATTTCACATTCGCCACCGAGATATCCTTACGGGGATTAAGATGCATCGGCTTATCTTGAGTCATAAAAGTTACGCCCTGAAAACGCGCCTGCTCAGCGTTAGCCGCAAAATTCAATACTCCTAAAATAATGGGCAGGTTAAGCTGGATGGATTGCGGGGATAAATTCTTGACTTCAATATCTAACTCTATGGTATAATTGGCGTTATGAAAAAGAAACCTTTTGGTAATTTGTTTTTCTGCGTCCTGATAGACAAACGCAACTCCTGTTGGGAGGGCATTATTATCTTTTTTAAAGACCAGGGCTTTATCGCCTGATAAAAGTCCCTGCTTCAGGGAAAACTTGTAATCCTGATAATGCTTAAATTTAATTTCACGAATCGCTGCCTGGGCTTCGTTAAAAGTAACCTCAATTTTATCCTGGGCCAAATTAAATAATGACGGGTTAGGGGTTTCGGTTTCGGGTGCAGGCGCTGGCTTGGTTAAGAGAGGAGGACTGACAACAGCCCTGTTCTCCGTCGGAGCGGGCTTGACGGGAGGAGAGAATTTAGCCACTAAACTTGACCAGCTCAGTAACACTAACAAAGATAAGGCAATAGCTAAAATTGTGCGTTTTTCCATAGATTTTTAGAGTAAGGGATCATAGCCGGCTTTGGCCGAAAAGGGGTGACACAAGAATAATCTTTTTAGGCCCTTGACCGCGCCGATACAAAAGCCGTATTTAAGAATTGCCTGCTTGGCATATTCGGAACAGCTGGGCGCAAAGCGGCACAGCGAAGGCGCTAGGCATCTTAGGTATCTTTGGTATAAATTAAGCAACCTAATGGATAACGGCTTAAGCATTAAATGCAGGCTCTGACTCTGCCCTTTTGACGTCGGCGACTCAGCACTTTTCTGCCACCCCTAGTAGTCATTCTCCGTCGGAATCCGTGCTTGCGCTTGCCCACGATGTTTGTGGGCGTCTTTAAATGTTTTTTCATCTTAGAATAGCATCCTTGTCTTGCTGGGCTCTCATTATAACACAAACCCAAAATTGTAAAAGAGATTTTAACACACAAAAGGTGCCAGGTCAAGATAAACAAATCTTTTCTTTATTGACTGCCGCAAAATTTATTGTATAATAATGCCCATTCGTTTTTCTCTTGTCATCCTGTCTTTCTCTGATATAATATGAAGGTAAATAAACGGCCGCGTAAGCCGTAGGTTTTTAGTATTTTAGAACCGCGGTGAAGATTGAAAAAATGTCCACAGATTTATTCAACTTGTGCATAAGCTGTGGATAGCGTAGAAAAGTGGATTGAGATGGACATAACCAAGGCCTGGTCAGAGGCAAAAGAGCATTTAAAAGATAAGCTGGGGGAAACTGTCTATACTATCTGGGTTGCGCCTTTAAAGCTTAAGCCAAGCAATGAGTCTAAATTAATCTTGGAGGCGCCGGATAAGTTCTTTCGCGATTGGGTGGAAAAACATTATAAAACTATCATTGCCGAGGCCATGAAGCATTCGGCCCAGCAAGAAATTGCCGTGGTCCTCGAGGCTGGCTCTGTGGTCAAGGATACTGCCAGTAAACCCCGGCCTGAGGGGCTTAAAATAGCCAACCCGGATCTTCCGGGCAATATACCTTTAAACTCACGCTATACCTTTGAAAATTTCGTGGTTGGCCCTGCTAACCGGCATGCCTATGCTTATTCCGTGGCTGTAGCGGAGTCACCTGCTAAAACCTATAATCCTTTGTTGATCTATGGCGGGGTGGGGCTAGGCAAGACCCATCTGATGCAGGCAATTTGCCACCTGGTCAAAAATAAAAACCCTGGCTCCTTAAAAATATGCTATATCCCCTCGGAAAGATTTACCAATGAACTCATTGATGCTATCCAGCATCACTCAACCGCTGCTTTCAGGCAGAAATATAGGAACGTGGATGTCTTGGTTATTGACGATATTCATTTTATTGCCGGTAAAGAATCTACCCAGGAAGAATTCTTCCACACCTTTAATGCCTTATACGACAGCCATAAACAAATTATTATTTCTTCAGACCGTCCGCCTAAGGAGATAGCTAATCTCCAAGAAAGGCTGGTCTCGCGCTTTAGTTGGGGCCTGGCTACCGATATACAGCCTCCGGATTTAGAAACCCGGGTGGCGATCTTAAAAAAGAAAATCGAAAGAGAACCGGTGTCCGTTCCTGATGAGGTCATCTTTTTTATCGCCCAATTAATCAAAACTAACATTAGAGAATTGGAGGGCGCCTTAATCCGCACCATTGCTTATTCATTACTAGAAGAGAAACCGATCACTTTAGAATTGGTTAAAGAGGTCTTAAGGGACCTGTTAAAAGAGCCGCAGAAATTAATTACCGTGGATTTTATCCAGCGTTGCGTGGCTGAGGAATTCGGGTTGACTTTACAGGTTTTAAAAACCAAGTGCCGCAATAAAAACATAGTTTTGCCCCGGCAGATAGCCATGTATTTGAGCAGGGAATTAACCGAATTGTCTTTGCCGGAGATAGGGGATTGTTTCGGGGGGAAAGACCACACTACGGTGTTACATTCCTATAAAAAAATCAAGGAGTCTATAAATAAAAGTGAATTATTAAAAAATAAGGTCGAGCGGATTATCCAAGTGATTCAACAATAAATTAAGAGCTTATCTACAAGAAGATAATCCTATAAACTCATCGTATAATAAGGTTAGTGATATTTAAACAGAAATATAAGGCAACTACTACTAATACGATATATTATGTTTATTATTAATAGGAGGAAGGATGAAGATTAAAATTCAAAAGGAAGACTTAATTCGGGGAATACAAATAGTACAAAATATAATTGCTACCAAAGCCGCATTACCGATATTGTCACACATTTTACTTGAGGCTCAGCAGGATAATCTAAGATTAACCGCTACAGATTTAGATATAGGTATAAGCTGTGTAATACCTGTGGATGCTCAAGAACCCGGGGCAATTACTATACCGGCCAAAAGATTCGGGGATATTATCCGGGAATTACCCGGCGAGAATGTAGATATAAGCACGAAAAAGAATAATTCGGTTATCATTGAAACTGAAAACTGCCAATTTAAAATCATGGGTTTAGCCCGGGAAGAATTCCCCAAGTTGCCCGAGTTTAAGGATAAAGAGGTGATTAAATTAGAGCAAAGCGCTTTAAAACAAATACTCAGCCTTACCTCTTTCGCGGTTTCTTTTGATGAAACCAGGTATATCTTAAACGGCATTCTATTCAAAATCCAAAAAAATAATTTGGTTTTGGTGGCTACGGATGGTAAAAGGCTGGCTATTATGGAAAAGGCCTTGCAGCACAATCTAGAAAAAGAAATCCGTTTTATTGTGCCGATCAAGACCATCCATGAGCTCAACCGTAATTTAAAAGAAGAAGGAGAGCTATCCCTTATTTTAGGGACCAACCAGGTATTATTTGATTTGGGCGGGGTTGTGATTATCTCCCGCCTGATCGAAGGAGAATTCCCGGATTATCAACAGGTCATACCGCCTGCTTCGGAAAATAAGATGCAAGCGGACCGCGAGCAGTTTTTATTAGCGGTCAAAAGGGCGGCCTTGTTATCTACGCCGGACTATCAGGCCGTGAAACTGGAGCTATTTAAGAATAAGCTGGTAGTTTCTAAGTCTACGCCCGATATCGGCGAATCCCGGGAAGAAATACCCGTAGAATATCCGGGCAAGGAATTACTGATTGGTTTTAACCCCAATTATTTGATTGATGTTTTAAAAAATCTTTCCGGAGAAAAAATAGTGCTAGAGCTCACTGACAGCGAGAAGCCCGGGGTTATCCGCATGAACGGCTATATTTATATTGTGCTACCCATGCGCTTAAGTTAAAGAGCATTATAAAAACTATTATTATGATTACACAGATTAAAAAACATAGATTACGCAGATTAAGGTTTATCGCTAAATCTGTGCAATCTTCTTAAAATCTGTGTAATCAGAGGACTACCGCTATATTGTTCAGAGGCCTCAATGGAAGCGATCAAAGACACGGTCAAGAATGTCCTGCGGGGGTTAGAAGCCAAGCAGAGGCCGGGTGCGGCAGACAACATAGAGGATTTGCTGAAGAAGGTTTTGGCCAAGAAAGAAAAAGGGCACATCAAGGTAAAATATTTTAAAAAAGGCACTTTAAGCATCAGCGTTGATTCTTCAAGCTGGCTTTATCATTTTAGCTTGCAAAAAGAGAAAATGCTGGCTAAAATGCAGAAACACCAAAGCACCATCAAAAGCATCCGTTTTTCGATAGGAGAAACGCAGTGAAGAAGAAAAAGAATAAAGCCCGGGAAATTCCTGAGCCGCAAAAAGGCGCGCCCCAAGATAAAAAATACGACGCCACGACGATCCAGGTTTTAGAAGGGACAGAAGCAGTCAGGCGAAGGCCGGCAATGTATATTGGCGATACTTCGGTGCGCGGGCTGCATCACTTAGTTTACGAAGTAGTGGACAATAGCGTGGATGAGAGCCTGGCCGGCTACTGTAATTATATCGAAGTGGTCATCCAGCCGGACAATAGCGTAACCGTTACCGATAATGGCCGGGGCATCCCGGTTGACATTCACAAAACCGAGAAGAAACCCGCAGTGGAAGTAGCCCTGACCAAATTACACGCCGGAGGCAAATTTGACCACCGGGTTTATAAAGTCTCCGGCGGCTTACACGGCGTGGGCGTGAGCGTAGTGAACGCGCTATCAGATTGGTTAGAGGTTGAGGTGAAAAGAGACGGCAGGATTTATCACCAGCGCTACGAACGCGGTAAAACTGTTTCTAAGCTCGCGGTAATCGGCAAGAGCAACAGCACAGGCACCAAGGTTACTTTTAAGCCCGACAAAACTATTTTCAACAAGATAGATTTTTCTTACGATATATTGTCCCAGCGCTTAAGGGAACTGGCCTTTTTAAATAAAGGCTTAAAAATAAAATTAGAGGATAAGCGCAGCGATAAAGAAGCGGTTTTTGAATTTGCCGGCGGGATTATCTCTTTTGTCGACTATTTAAATAAAAACAAAAACCCTTTGCATAACAAGGTGATTTATTTTCAAAAAACCCAGGATGATATTATTCTTGATGTCGCCCTGCAGTACAACGACGGTTATGCCGAAACCTTATTTTCCTTTGCCAACAATATCAATACCGTGGAAGGAGGCACGCACCTTTCGGGCTTTAAATCTGCCTTGACCCGGGCGATAAACCAATACGCCAAAGCCAAAAATTTAATCAAGAACGACGGCGTGGATATTACTGGCGATGACGTGCGCGAAGGCTTAACTGCGGTGATCAGCGCGCAAATTCCTAATCCCCAGTTTGAAGGCCAAACCAAAACTAAACTAGGCAATTCTGAGGTTGAAGGCATAGTGGCGTCGACAAGTTTAGATTCGCTTGGCGCCTATTTTGAAGAGAACCCATCGGTTGCCAATAAAATCATAGATAAAGTTATTGTGGCCTCGCGCGCCCGCGAAGCTGCGCGTAAAGCCAGAGAATTAACCCGCAGAAAAGGGGCCTTGGAAGGCGCAGGCCTGCCAGGTAAATTAGCCGATTGCTCGGAACGAGACCCCGCATTATGCGAATTGTATATAGTCGAGGGCGATTCAGCCGGAGGTAGTGCAAAACAAGGTAGAGATCGCCGATTCCAAGCAATTCTTCCAATAAAAGGGAAAATTTTAAATGTAGAGAAAGCCCGGCTGGATAAAATTTTATCGAATGAGGAAGTCCGCACAATTATTACTGCGTTAGGTACAGGAGTAGGAGAAGAGTTTGATATTACTAAGCTGAGATATCATAAGTTAGTACTTATGGCAGATGCCGATAGCCTTACAGGTTCACAGCCAATCATGCTTTATGATACCTATAAGAAAAATTTGTTCTTTACCACCATAGGAGATTTTGTAGAAGCTTGCACCATCCCGAGTCAGTATCAAGCCTTAAGCTTTAATACAAATTCGAAAAATTTAGAATGGCGCACTATATATAATGTTATTAAACACCCCAGGCGCACAGAAATTTATAAAATCAAAACTCAAAATGGCTATGGACTGGAAATAACTTCCTGCCACAGCGTATATGTGTGGCAGGGCAGGCAAGCTATATTAAAAGAAGGAAGCAAAATTAAGGCCGGGGATGTACTAATTTTGCCTCAGCGCCTTGGCCGTCAAGACAAAAATATCACAGCGGACCTAAAAGAAGTTCTAGCCAACAAAGAAACTAGCGAAGAAATTTTTGTGCGCATAAAAAATAGCCTCTTAAGCACCGTTCCTGAAAATGCCTTCGTAGATTTAAGCCTGGATCTCTGGCGGACATTACAAAGCAAACGAGAACAGGCAGGGCTATCGAGATATAAAATTGCCGAGACAGTCGGAGTATATAAAACCGTGGTCCAGCAATGGGAAACCAAGATAGATAATGTAATGCCTAAATACGGCCAGTTCAAGCTTTACTTAGAAACAATAAAATCAGATTTAAGCCAGCAAGATTATCATATGTATCTGCCTATAAGGTGCTGGAAACAAGAAGGCATTAATAATGGGATTAAATTTTTCTTAGACAATCATACGCGGGAAATTAGGACAACTTTCGCTTTAGATGAGAAGTTAGCTTATTTATTAGGCTGGTATTTAGGTGATGGCTGCGCAGGTTTTATTAAAGGGAGCCCAAATCGTTTTATATTGGCTATCGGTAAAGATAAAGCTAATAAATACGTTGCCAATTTGACAGAGCTTATCAAAGACTTCTTAGGCGTAAAGCCGGTGATTGAGCGGCGTAAAGACGCGAATATAAATATCCACTTCCATTCTTTTAGTTTCAAGTTATTATTGGAATATTTTGGGCTTTTGGGCAAGAAGGCGCATGAGAAGTTTATCCCCGATGAATTTTACAATGTTAAAGAATCAGTGCAGAAGGCATTGCTTAGAGGGCTATTAGAGAGCGATGGGTATATCGTAATAGAAAAGCGCAAGAGTAAATCCCCGGGTAGCCGTAGGGTAATCGGATATTGCACCTCATCCAACCGCCTTGCCCAGAATTTAATTTGTGTATTAAGGCAGTTAGGAATATTCCCTTCGGTCTCTCGCCAGTGGCCAAAACCGCACCTTTATAAAGATACAATTATAAAATCTAATTATACCAAAACAGATGTATATGTTTCGGCCAAGGAGCAAATAAAAGCATTAGAGGATGTTTGGTTTAATCACAAAAATGCGCCTAATTTAAAAGCATGGTTAGCAAATGAGCAAAAAAAAGGCAATTGGGGAAAATCCTTCACGGCTATCAGCAAAGATTGTATTGGCCTACGGGTGAACTCGATACAAAAAATTGATTGCGAAGATAAATATGTCTACGATCTGTCTGTGGCCGGTAATCAAAACTTTGTTGCTGGCGAAGGAGGCATAGTTTGCCATAATACAGATGGCTCGCACATCCGGACCCTTCTACTTACTCTCTTATATAGGCAGATGCCAAAACTTGTTGAAGATGGCTATGTTTATATTGCCCAGCCCCCACTTTATAAAATCAAAAGAGGCCAGAGAGAAGAGTATATCCAAACTGAGCAGCAAATGGATGAACTACTTTTAGACTTAGGCCGGGAAGGCCTACGCCTGGTGCGCTTAAAAGACAAGCAAACTTTTACCGATAATCAGTTTGAAAACCTGCTTCGGCTACTTGTGGAACTAGAGAAGTTAGGTAAGCATTTAGAGAAAAAGGGAGTAGAATTTGCAAAATACCTCAGTTTTAGACACCAAAAGACCAAAAAAATGCCTATTTATAGGGTAAAAATGGAAGGAAAAGAGCATTTTTTCTATTCTGATAAGGAATTAGCCAGCTTTACCGACAAGCAAGAAAAAGAAGGAGAATTAGATGTCTTAGAGCTTTTTGAGTCCTCGGATATAGAGCAAGTCGTGGCCAAAATAGAAAAAATGGGCTTAGACATCGCCACTTATAGCCCGGAAGGAGTTTTAGCTAAAGACATTTCCGGCAAAAAAGAAGAGGGCAAAAAACCCAAAGCCCTATACCGCACCAGCGATGAAAAAGAACAAAAGGATTTGTTTTCTTTAAAGGAAGTCTTAGCTTATATCAAAGAGGCAGTTACCAAAGGCATGCATATCCAAAGATACAAAGGTTTAGGTGAAATGAACCCCCGGCAACTTTGGGACACTACTATGGACCCGGAAAAGCGCACAATTTTAAAGGTTACCCTGGGGGATACGGTGGCGGCAGATAAGATGTTTACGGTTTTAATGGGCGATGCAGTTGAGCCGCGCCGGGAGTTTATTGAAAATTACGCGCATCAAGTAAAAAATTTGGATATATAATATGTACACCCGCAATGAAAAAATAGTTCCGGTTTATATTGAAGAGGAAGTCAAGGATTCTTATTTGAATTACGCGATGAGCGTAATTGTTGGCCGGGCCCTGCCGGATGCGCGCGACGGCCTAAAGCCCGTGCATCGTCGGATTTTGTATGCGATGTCCGAGCTGGGCTTAGAACACACAAAGCCCTTTAAGAAATGTGCGCGTATCGTCGGAGAAACGCTGGGGAAATACCACCCTCACGGAGATGTTGCGGTTTATGATGCCTTGGTGAGAATGGCCCAGGATTTTTCCTTGCGCTATCCCTTGGTAGATGGTCAGGGTAATTTTGGCTGCTTTACTAAAGATACAAAAATTAGGCTTACAGATGGTAGGAATATTTCTTTCGAAGGGCTTATAAAGGAAAGTAAACAGGGCAAGAAAAATTATACTTTTACCTTCAACCCGGAAAGTAAAAAAATCGAGATTGGCGAAATTAAAAATCCTAGAAAGACACTACGGAATGTGGAAATAATCAAAGTTATCTTAGATAATGGCGAAGAAATCAAATGTACGCCTGATCATCCTTTTATGCTTAGGGACGGTAGTTATAAAAAAGCTAAAAACCTAAAACCCCGCGAATCCTTGATGCCTTTATATGCCAACCTCTACGATGGTAAAGACGATTCCAATTTAAAAGGATACGAAATAATTTATCAACCCTTGCAAGAAAACTGGGAGTTCGCTCATCATTTAGCTGATAAATGGAATTTAGAGAATAACGTCTATAAAAAAAGCGCAGGCAAGATAAGACACCATAAAGATTTTAATAAGTTAAATAATAATCCCGACAATGCTCAAAGAATTCAATGGAGTGAGCATTGGCGGTTCCATAAGGAGATTGTTAGTTGGAGGCATAAGAATGATCCCGCGTATGTAAAGAATCTAGCCGAGGGCAGAAAGAAATTTTTAACAGACCCCAAAAATCTCAGAAAGATTGCTGAGCGCCTGACAAATTGGAACAAAAAAAGCTGGCAAGATCCTGCCTATAGGGAGAAAATGGGCGAAATCATAAAACAGGCTTGGCAAAGACCGGGATATAGAAAAAAAATAACCGAAGCCTCAAGAAAAAATCTTAAGAGCCTATGGCAGAAGAAAGAATTTCAGGCATTATTAAGCAATTTAAAATCAAAAGAGCTCAAGAAAAAATGGCAGGATCAAAATTATAGAGATTCTATCGCAGAAATTACTCGCAAGATGTCATTGCGCATCTGGTCAGACCCGCAGCACCGCAACTTTATATCAAAAATAAGTAAAGAACGCTGGAATGATGTAGATTACCGGCAAAAAATGACTGAGCAAGCAAAATTGTTATGGCAGGATGAGAAATATCGCAGCCACTATCCCGAAAATCATTTTAGAGAAATGGCAAAAAAGCTTTGGGAAGATCCATTAACTAGGCAGTTGCATAGAGAAAAGGCGAGGATGCAGTGGCAGGACGCAGAATTCCGTGCGAAATTTATTGATGGCGTAATAGAAGGCAATAAAAAACGGCTTAAAGAATCTCCTGATATAATGAAAAGGCTCGCCCAGAAAGCAGCAAGTTCTTTAAGAAAAAAATGGCAAGACCCATTATATAAAGAGAAAATAGCGAAAAGTAGAATTATGAGCTTTGTAAATAATTTAATGAATACAGGCGAAGAAATTACACCAGAGCTGTATGAAGAGATGCGGCAGCCCTGGCTGCCGCATCTAAAAACCGCTCTAAAATACTTTTCTAGCCTTGAAGATTTACTGGTTCAGACAAAACAGAAGCTTAACCATAGAGTCGAAAAGATAGAATTCCTCAGCCAGAGAGAAGACGTATATGATTTAACTGTTGACCTTTGGCATAACTTTGCTTTAGGCAGCGGAATTTTTGTGCACAATTCGGTGGACGGCGATGCTGCGGCGGCAATGCGCTACACCGAGGCACGTCTAGCAGCAATTGCCAATGAGCTGCTCGCCGACATCGATAAGGGTACAGTTAATTTTGGGCCAAACTTCGATGCCTCTTTACAAGAGCCGCTTTTGTTGCCTGCCAGCCTGCCCAATCTTTTAGTCAATGGTTCAAGCGGTATTGCCGTGGGTATGGCAACGAACATTCCGCCGCATAATTTAAATGAAGTTGCCGACGCTATTATTTATATCTTGGACCATCCTGAAGCCGAAATCAAGGATTTAATGCGCTATATTAAGGGACCGGATTTTCCCACGGGCGGGGTTATCTGCGGCAAGGCCGGTATCAAGGAAGCCTACACTACAGGCAAAGGAAAGCTGGTTGTGCGCTCCCGGGCGACGGTAGAACATCAGAAAAGCGGGAAAGATTTGATTGTGATTACCGAGATTCCTTATCAAGTGCAGAAATCCACACTTATTGAGTCTATTGCTGCTTTGGTGGATGAGAAAAAGCTCGAGGGTATTTCGGATATTCGTGATGAATCGGACAAGGAAGGAATGCGCATTGTCATTGAACTTAAGCGCGATACCGAGTCGCAGATCATCTTAAATCAACTCTTTAAGCATACACAATTAGAAGACACCTTTGGCATTATCATGCTGGCCTTGGTTGAGAATCGTCCGCGGGTTTTGAATTTACACCAGATGCTGGATGCTTATATCGAACATCGCAAAGTTATAATCCGGCGCAGGACCCAGTTTGAATTAGACAAGGCCTTAAAAAGAGCGCATATCTTAGAAGGCCTAAAGATAGCCTTAAAGTATATTGACCGCATTATTAAAGTCATCAAGACTTCCAAAAACGTGGAGAATGCCAAAGAGCGCCTGATGAAGGAATTCGGCCTCTCCGAGATTCAATCTCAGGCAATCTTAGAGATGCAGCTGCAGCGCTTGACTGCGCTGGAACGGGACAAGATTGACGCCGAATACTTAGAGTTATTGAAAAAGATTGAATTGTGCAAAGCCATCCTGGCTTCCGAGAAAAAAATCGAGGGGATTATTAAGGATGAGCTTGAGGCTTTAAAGAAAAAATACGGCGATGAACGCAGGACCGACGTGGTGGGCGAAGTAGAAGAATTGGAAATAGAAGACTTGATTGCCGAAGAAGATGTGGTGGTGACTATCAGCCACGCCGGATATATCAAGCGTCTGCCCGTAAGTTCTTACCGCAAGCAAAAACGCGGAGGAAGAGGGGTCACCGGCGCAGAGGTTAAAGAAGAGGATTTTATCGAGCATCTTTTTGTGGCTTCCACCAGAGACTATTTGCTCGTCTTTACGGGCAAAGGCCAGGTGCATTGGCTGAAGGTCTATGAAATTCCCCAAGCCAGCCGCATTTCTAAAGGCAAGGCCATCATAAATCTTATCCAAATGGAGACGGGCTCCAAGATAAGTTCAACCATACCAGTGAAAGAATTTTCCAGCGATAAATATTTAGTGATGGTGACAAAACTAGGTCAGATTAAGAAGACCAGGCTCGATGCTTACGGCAATCCGCGCAAAGGCGGCATAATCGGGATTACTTTGGACAAGGGTGATGAGCTTATCGGCGTTGAGCTAACCGACGGGAAACAGGAGTTGCTCATCGGAACTCGCCAAGGCAAAGCGATAAGATTTTCTGAAGCCAAGGTGCGCGATATGGGCAGGGCTGCGCATGGAGTACACGCTATTTCTTTAGGCAAAAAAGACGAAGTTATTGATATGGTTATCCCGCAGAAAGACTCAACCATCTTAACGGTTACGGAATTAGGTTTTGCCAAGCGCACACCCATAGATGAATACCGGCTTACCAGCCGCGGCGGCAAGGGTGTTATTAATATGAAAGTCACCAACAAAAATGGCGAGGCAGTAAATTTAAAGACAGTCAACGATAAAGATGAATTGATGGTTATTACCCAGAACGGGATGTTCCTACGTTGCGCAGTCAAAGATATCCGCTCTACCGGTCGCTCGGCGCAGGGCGTACGCCTGATTAAATTGCAAGACAAAGACCACGTTTCTTGCGTAGCGCCCGTCATTGCCGAAGAGGAAGAATAATTTTTGGTCCCCATCGTCTAGCCTGGTCTAGGACACCCCGCCGAAGGCGGGGCGACACGGGCTCAAAAAATGTATTATGTTTACATTTTACTAAGCTTAAAGGACAATAAACATTATATAGGTTACACGGATAATCTAGAGAGAAGATTGCAAGATCACGATAGAGGGAAGTCTAAGTCTGTTAGATATAGGGGCCCATTTGAGTTAGTTTATCATGAGATATATGCGACAAAATTAGAGGCAATCCGCAGAGAAAAGCAAATAAAGACTTATAAAGGCGGCGAAGCCTTTAAGAGATTGCTCAACAGTCATTCGTCCCCATCGTCTAGCCTGGTCTAGGACAAGAGCTTTTCAAGCTCTCGACACCGGTTCAAATCCGGTTGGGGACGTATAGATTTCGCTAGACAAAAGCATAAGGTGCTCAATGTGTGGGATAATCGGATATATCGGAGCAAGAGAAGCGCAGCCCATTCTCTTGAATGGACTGAAGCGCCTGGAGTATCGCGGTTATGATTCCAGCGGCATGGCCATTATTCTATCCCGCAAAAACACCATCTCGATTAGAAAATCTCCGGGTAAAATAAGCATCTTAGAAGCCTTGCTGCGCAAAAAACCCCTGGAAGGCACCAACGGTATTGCCCATACACGTTGGGCCACCCACGGCGCTCCCAATCAAATTAATGCCCATCCGCATGGCGATTGCCAAAACGAAATTGCCCTGGTGCATAACGGTATTATCGAGAATTACGCCCAGTTAAAAAACACGCTGATTAAAGAGGGTCATAAATTTATCAGCCAAACTGATACTGAGGTGATCGTGCATTTAATTGAGAAGTTTTATAAGAATTGCGCCCTGGAAGAAGCAGTAGGAAAAGCGGTTAGTAAATTAGAAGGCTCATTTGCCATCGGGGTTATTTCTCAGCGGGAGCCGGATAAACTCATTGGCGCGCGGCTGGGAAGCCCTTTAGTTGTCGGCTTAGGCAAAAACGAGAACTTTCTTGCCTCTGATGTTCCCGCAGTTTTAGATTCCACTAAAGAGATTGTTTTCTTAGAAGAGAATGAACTCGCGGTCTTGACTAAGGATAGTTATAAGATAACGGATTTTAACGGCAAAGAGATCATTAGGAAGTCCACCCGCATTAATTGGGATATTGCCCAGGCCGAGAAGCAAGGCCACAGGCACTTTATGCTCAAAGAAATCAATGAGCAGCCTAAGATTATGGAAAACCTGCTCAACGCCAGGATACAAAAAGAAACCCACAAGATAATTTTCGAAGAGCAGCAGATTCCCGAAGCACAACTGAAAGAAATTAAGAATATTTCGATTGTTGCCTGCGGTACCGCTTATCATGCCGGGCTGATAGGTAAGTATATTTTGGAGTCTGTGTGTGCTATTCCCACAACCGTGGATGTGTCAAGCGAGTTTAGGTATCGCAACTTACTTATTGACCAGGATACTTTGGTGATTGCCATCAGCCAATCCGGAGAAACCGCAGATACCCTGGCCGGGGTAAGGCAGGCGAAAAAACTCGGCGCCCCAGTATTATCTATTTGTAATGTTTTAGGCTCGACCTTAACCCGAGAGTCCGACGGGATAATCTATACCCATGCCGGGCCAGAGATCGGAGTTGCCTCAACCAAAGCTTATACCGCCCAACTTTTAATCCTTTATCTTTTGGCTCTTTACCTGGCCGGGATAAAAAACATTCTCACTCCAGAAAAGATTAATAAATACCTTGAAGAATTAAAAACAATCCCGGCAAAACAGCAAGAGATTTTGCAAAAACAGAATACCATTGGTTCTTTAGCCAAAAGGCATGCCCATTTTGGCTCGTTCCTTTATTTAGGCAGGCACATTAACTTTCCTTCGGCCTTGGAGGGCGCCTTAAAATTAAAAGAGATTTCTTATATCCCGGCTGAAGGCTATGCTGCTGGCGAGATGAAGCACGGCCCGATTGCCTTAATCGATGAATATCGGGCAGTGGTCTGCGTGGCTTGCGCATCCAGCGTATATGAGAAGATGATTTCCAACCTCCAGGAGATTAAAGCCCGCAAAGGTAAAATCATAGCTATTGCCACTGGCGGTGATGAGAAGATTCAAGAGCAGACTAAGGAGGTAATCTATATTCCTAAATGCAGTGAATTATTCTCGCCTCTTTTGGTTGCCCTGCCATTACAGCTAATTGCCTATCATATTGCGGTCAAACGAGGCTGTGATGTGGACCAGCCGCGCAATTTAGCCAAGTCAGTAACCGTGGAATAATGCTGCATATAGTTGCTACCCCCATAGGTAATTTAAAAGATATCTCCTTGCGCGCAATTGAAGTTTTAAAGTCTGTGGATTTAATTGCCTGCGAAGATACGCGCCACACTAAAATCCTACTTGACCACTACGGCATCCAAACCCCCACCACCAGTTATTTCCAGCACAATCGGATTACTAAAGGTCAATGTTTGCTCGCCCTTCTGAAGGAAGGAAAGGATGTTGCCCTGGTATCAGATGCAGGCACCCCGGGCATACTCGACCCGGGCTATCACATTATAAATTTAGCCATAAAGAATAATATTGAAGTTAGCGTTATCCCCGGGCCGACTGCTTTTATCAATGCCTTAGTTGTTTCAGGAAAACCCAGCCATCAATTTGTTTTTGCAGGCTTCCTAGCCAATCGGCCCTTGGCGCGGCGCAACCGCCTAAAAGAACTTGCCAAGTTAGGCTGCACGATTGTCTTTTACGAATCCTGCCACCGCATCGCCAAAACCCTTCAGGATATTCAGGATATCTTTGGCGAGAAAGAAGTAGTCTTATGCCGCGAATTGACCAAAAAGTTTGAAGAAGTTAAACGCGCCAGCGCCAGAGAGCTTTTAGAACACTTCAGGCAGCAAAAACCCCGCGGAGAATTCGTTTTAGTCATCTAATCCCTCCAGAAAACGCTTTCCTAAAGCCACCTAAATCGTATTGAAATTACCTTACCTATATTGCATACTTATTGCTAAACACGGCTGATAGACCAAAAACTCCACTAAAAAACTTAAAATGCCACGCAGGGTCATCAAATTTCTATCGCTCATTATCTGCTTTTGCTTAATCTTTGAGCAATCTGGGTTTGCCCAGATTGCCGGGCAACTGGATATCTCTGGCCACATTGCCCAACTGCGCAATTCTCTCATTCAAGACAAATTCCGTCCGCTTCACCTTCGCTACCTATCCTACGATAACTTAAGCAATAATTTTAAGCTGCTTTTAGATAAGGGTGACCTCAAGAACTTACGGCCTCAAGAACTCGAGAACGCAACTAAAGAACTTCTTAATTATTTCTTTGTGGGCATAAGCCTTCCTAACGATAGTTTCTGGGTAAACTTAAGGCCGGATTCGCCAGAACAGATTATTGATGACGCTTTAGCTACAACTGATGTGGGCAAGATTCTTTTAGAGGCAGACCTACAGCTTAAGAGAGATACCGCCAAATTTACCTCACCCGAGACACCCGAAGGCAAAGAATACTGGGACAAGCTTTATCAAAAAGCCGAAGAGATATTCGGCTCAGCCAATATAACTATTCCCACCTTAACCCGGCCCTGGATTGTGCCGGATGAAATCATTATCCGCGAAACCCAGGATAATGCCTATATCTATAAAGCCACCCTTAAGGTAATGCTTGAGCAAGATTATCTCAAGGACTCCGCAATCTACAATTTTAAGGATGGCCGCTTAAAAACCCTAAATGAATATTCATCCCAACTTATCCGCGAACTGATTATCCCTAAACTCACCAAAGAAATCAATACCTCCAAAAGATATGCCTCCTTAAGACAAGTCTATTATTCTTTAATCTTAGCCCAATGGTTTAAATCCCGATTCTACGGCAAGGGCGGTTTATACTCCTGGTTGATTGATAAAAAGAATCTGAACGGGATTACATCCAAAGAAAACTGGTCTAAATCTACATATTTTAAAGCGTATCAGCAGTCTTTTAAAGACGGAGAATACAATATCAAGACGCCGATTTCTACCCCATTCGGACAGACAATCAGGAGCTATTTTAGCGGGGGGATTAATTTTGATATCGGGCAGGGCGGGTCATCCCCAGTAATTACTGACAACGGATATAAAACTACTGGCCCTTTAACTGCCATAAGCGGAGATCCCAAGATACAGGTTGATGTTTTAAAAGGTAATAGGCAATTGCCTGCTATAGAGGTTAGCTCGCCTGTCACAATAGAAGACCCATATAAGGTGCAGATTAAATCCTCATTAATAAAGGGCAAACCAGAGATGCCAGAAGCACCAGAACAACCAACCTTACCAGAAACCCCAGACTACAATATTCACCCACAGTCAACCGCAGCACCGCTATTAATGAGGCCTAAGACTGCAATTATTATTATAGCTCTGATTGTTCAATTCGGGGTTAATACCTTCATCTTGCCACCAAATCTCTTTGCCGCCTTACAGCATCCTGTCAACAAACAGGCACAAACGCTGGTACAGAAAAAACCCTCGTTGCCTTTATCGGCCAGGATTAAGCGACAAATAAACGCTGTGCCAGGCAAGTATTACCAGGATAATTTAAATAGGATTCTACGAAACGAGCAAGTGATGCGGGCAGCGTTACGCGCGGCATCCATAGAGGTATTTGGTTATCGTATGCCCATTGAGAATATCTTGACCCTGATTGCCGCAGAATCAGCTGGTGAGCAAGATGCGCAATCAGCTAAAGATGCACACGGCTTAACTCAGATTCACGCCCCGGAGATAGAGCGCATCAATAATGACTTAATTAAGAAATGGTATGATGAAAAAGGCAATGAAGTCAAGTTAGTGGATGTATATCAGAAGGCATACAAAACGATTATCATGGCGTTCTTGCCGGAAGTGAAACGCGATAAACAGATATCTCAGAAAAGGGCCCAAGAGGAAATTGGTTATAATATCATGGCAGGGGTTGCCATTGATCATATGAACCACTGGCGCGTGAATTACGTTTTGAATACGAGGCTAAAAAAGCTGTCAAGCGAGTCAGAAACACTGAACGCCCGACTATCTGCATTACAAAAAGTAGTCCCTAAAAAGAGAGGGGCTAAAAATTTTCTGGAGCAGCTCTACATTACCAGGAGGTTAGGTGTTTTAGGCAGGCTGAAAGCCAATATCAATAGTTTGCTTTCTGACGGAAAACAGTTAGAGATAATAAAACAGGTCCTATTCAACGGCAAGCCCGATGTCTTAGAGCTTGCCATAAAATACGGGCCAAATTGGATTAGGTGGACTTCCAGAAAAGAACCCCTGCAGTATATATATAGGCAGGCAAGATACCGTGCGCTCTTGGCGCCCCTCCTAGATGAGATCTTGCGACAGCAAATAGCTAGGGCGGATATCTCATCGTCGCCACTAGCTGATACGGCTTCCCTTTCAATGTCAGAGACGCAAAGGTTGCCCTCCGCCGGCTCGCCGATTGGAGAAACCCAAAGGTTAGTCGCCTCGTCGGCGGTAACCAAAGAAGGTGTAAGCCGTAGGAATTTTCTTAAATGGTTAGGAGTATCAGCAGCAAGTTTGGTAGCTTTGCAACTACCGGAGCAAGATGCCTTAGCTGAAGCAGATTCCAAAGAGAAAATTAATACTGAAGAATATAAGAAAAAACAAAAAGCAATCGAAGAATTTGTGGTTGGGCAACTTCCGCAGGAGATACAGGATGCTTATAAGAAAAAGGGCAAAACAGAAGCGGTGAAACTATTGGTGAAAATGGCAAAAGCAGGGAAACTTGGTTTCTATGAAAAATGGGGTGAAAAAATTTACATTATTCCCGTAGAGGATCTTTCTACGAAGTTCTCTTTAAAGATAACGCGCGCCTCTATTCTTAGTAGAAGGTTTGCTTCTATTGATAAAGCCTTTATTGGCGATAAAACAGTAAATCAAGTAATTGAGCGTCGTATAGAAGAGGAAGCAAAAGTTTTAACTTTGATAAAAGGCATCTCTGGGCTTATCGGATTAGCTATCACCAGTTGGGTTGCACATAAAAAACTTATTAAGCCGTTCCTTGATAGAAAAGCTATAGAGTTAATAGAAAAAGGGAAGATAAATATAGAAAGTGTAACATCATATGGGAGCGGTGGGACTTTGCTTATTTACGCAGGGGATATTTACATAGAAATGCTCTGGACCGGCGAAATTCTAATATTCAGGAAAAATAATACAATCGCAACAATCAAAAGAACCAATGAGGAGGAATGGACTCTAAAGAAAAACCAAATTTTAAGCGCACTGTCTGATTATATAAGAAGAACCAATGATATAGAAGCCCTGTTCGCACTTTTAGCCATTTTAGCCCAGTATCAGCAGGAAGTTAATGATGAGAAGATAATCGAATACATCGACCGAGAGTTCAAGGACTACGAAGTCATAGCATTTATTAAAGAATTGGTTTCTTATGGCTTTACATTTGGCAAGCACACCGGCTCTTTATTAACATTATTCCAACAGAAAGAAGAAGTTTTCAAAAAACTTAAGAAAATTCAACAAGTTGCTCCTGAGTTTAAATATCAACCCACCATTTCTAAAGAGATTGATCCAGAAATGCTCTTTATTGATTATCTCGTTAGAAACCCTTATAAATTCTTGGATAATTTAAATACGATTCTCGGAATGTTCAATCCGAAGGTTGTCCCTTATCTAGAAACCGTCAAATCATATATTGAGGAAATTGCCAAATTATATGCAGGAGAGCATCTGAGCTTTGTATTTAATATCATCGCAAATTCAATCCTTTTTCCCAAAGAAGAGCCAGTCCAAGCCGTCGAAACTTTAAAGCAACTGTGTTCAATTGCTAATTTCTTAAAAGGCGCAGATTTAGGAACACGCCGTGTTGAAGATATCCTAAAATTTTATCTTAGTAGAGCTTATGACTATAGGTCCTCGTTATCAACTTTTCTAGTCTCAGAAGGCAACAAGATATTGGTAAACGAGAAAGCATGGTTAGTCCATTACTTATCAGAAATAAATGCTTCAAGGGAAATATTCGATTTATTAAAAATTTCTGCCGAGGAAATAGAGCATGCAAGAAAATTAGAATTCTACAGGAATATAAATAACATATTAAAAAATGAAGGAATGATAGAAAGCGATGCTTTAGAGGACTGGGGGCTTATACTAAAGGATTATATAAAAAGATTTGGTTATTTAACTAATAGAGATTTAATATTGGTTCACAGATATTTATCCAGACAAATGCCTTTAGATGATAAGAGGCTCGGGCATTATAAACTTCAAGACATCGGGATAACTTCTACAGGAATTAATGGCTTAGAACAGTTAGAGAATATGATCAAAAATAATATGATCAAGATTATAAATGAAAAGGAGATTAGTAATTCAGACCTTGGCAATCCTGTTATAGAAGCAATTATCGGAGGATTAACGGGGTTCAGTACCACGCAATGGGGGCACGGTTCTAATAGAAAAATAAAATTGAAAGAATTTGTTATGCAGTTTAATGAATTAAAGAGGCAGGGACGGATTCCGCCTTTGGACCCCGCATTTAATCAAGAAGAGGCATTCTTAATAAGAAGAAAGGGAAAGATAGAATTCACCCAAGATGCGCAAAAGAAATTTGAAGAATATGTGCAACTGATTAAACAAGCAGTTGGTTTATCAGAAGAATCTTTAGACAAACAAATAGAAAGGTTAAAACAAATAGCCTTTAGGATTCTAGAGAACAAGCAAAATGAACTAGGGGATAGAATTACTGTTTCTGACGAGAAAGTAAAAAAGGGCATTAGAATACAGTTGGATAAATTAACCAATACTGCTGAGAAATTAAATTCTTCGCAAGTCGTTAGTTTATTGGATCTTGCTATCCCTATGGCTGGTCAAAAAGAATTTCAAGACTTAATAGCTTTAATATTAGTAACCGATACGCTGAATAATCCCCAGAATGCTATTTTCCGTAAAAATCTATTGAATAATATTAATGAAGGTCCCTCTGTTTTATCATTTGGAAAAATTATTGAGCTCAAAGAAGAATTTATCAAAGAACATGCCCTGAGCGGTTTAGATAAGGATACTAAGAAAGCCTTGTTAAATGTTTTAAATACTCGGATATTTGAAGAAGAATTGTTTAAAATCAAAATACTTAAAAATGACTCCGTCACAGTGAAGGCCTTCGCCACTAAAGGTATATTAGGCGAAATGGCCGGAGATATAGGTAATGCCTGCTATACTGCCCAGTCCGATATTATGCTAAGGAAAGATCCGAGCCCTATAACTGCCATTATATTTACTACAGGAGAGGGCTTAGAAACAAAATTTATTGGTTCTATGCTTATTCTGGAGAATACCAGTAATGGTAAACCCGTATTCATTTTAAGAGCAGTTAACCCTTCGGAAGAATTCTTATCTCAATATAGCGCAGAAGATTTTTTAGAAAATGCGATTAGATATATAGAAAAAATAGGAAAAATTAAAGGCGTAGAACTGATAGTCGCGCCTATAGGCAATAGTGGAGCATTATCTAACAGAGGTGAGATACATACAGTATTTCAAAAGTTTACTAAAGGAGAAAAGGTAGATTTGGACAAAAAGGAAACCTTTAATGGTTATAATATTACAAAGGGTGTTGCTGCTCAGGTAGTCTCTCATTCCTCTTCGCCCCTTGCCGAGCCAAACTCAACTACGTCCGCCGGCTCGACGATGCAGCAGGAATCCGCCTCCTCGACAGCGGAGAAGGGCAACTCTTTAATTGCGTCTGGCTTTCTTCGCCGGCTTGACATAATTGAGAAGACTATTAATTCAGGTGATTTTAAAGACACTCTTTTCGCTAAGGAAGAGCTCGTTAGGATTAGAAAACAAATTGAAGATTTGCAAAATAAACTTAGTGAGGCGAGAAATATTGAAGAACGGAAAAAAGTTATAGAATCCCATATGATAATTTATGATTTGGAACCAGTTGAAGACATCGATAGTCATCTTTCTGTTGCTCTGGACAGGATAAAGATACTTTCTGAAAAAATCAGCTCTGAGATGGCCTGTTTACATCCTAATGATATAGCTGCAGGTTTGACCCCAGATAGTACAATTGAGGAAAGAAGCGTCATTGTAGACATAAAAGTGGCAGCTGGGTTTGGAGGCCTACCAGTAACAAGGGAAAATATACATCCAATTATTTTTGATGCAGTGGTTGAGATTAATAAGATAAAAGGGATAAAGACATCCGGAAGCGGTCCCGATGTAATATATGGTTCCATAACAGAAGAGGGCGAAGAAACCATAATAAAATCTCATATGCGTTCTGCAGCCGAAGGATTGCCCATAAAATTATTAGAGGAGAGAAGCGAATCCAATACCTTTTTCTTATTGCTTTCTGGAAACGTAAAACTTAAGAATGCCAAAGCCTACTGGGATGAGTTTGTACGTAGGCTTAAGGAGAAATCCGCCGGCTCGCCGATGCAGCAGGAATCCGCCTCTTCGGCAGCGGAGTCAAAAATAGAATCATTGCCTGATGGTAATGATGGACATCGGGAAGAACGTATCGAGTATGCTAAGAAAGTTATAGAATATATGGGGGATACTCCGGTGTTTAATATTGGTGGTGTCTTAGCCCCATGCCCAGCAGCTAGGATAATTTTGAAGTACTCAGCAGCCGAGGATATTCTTGCTTTGGTTTCGATTGGCTCTGTCCCCCTAGCAGGCGGTACCTACGCAGTTGTTTTAAAGACTCCAAAAGGAAATGTGATACGGATAGGTTGGGGAGAGAACATCCGATACGAAATTCCTGAAATGTTACAGCCCATGGAAAAGAAAAAAATAGGTATATGGCATATTGAGCTGCTACCTTATGCCTCAAGTGAAGGCGTAACCGAAGCAGATGTCCAAGATATGGACCGGCGACTTCGAGAGAAAGGGTACTATCTTAATGAGTCTTCCAAAGAGAATTTGGGATTCTTGCGCGATGGTAGGATCGTTGTTATAGATCCAGGAGCAGTTAACCCCGTGAAAAGCTCTTCGCCTTTGAAGAAAAATGAATCCGTTACTCCAGTGGTCAATAATAAAGGCGGCATTGACCTGCGCGCGCTGCCTATCGTCACCCAGCCAATGCCGGCTATGCCCGGAGTTAATTTAAGTGCACCGCCGCTGAGCCAGCATAACATTAACCTCGATAACGAATGGCAAGAAATTGAGAATATGCTCAATGCCGGTATAATTCCTTCTTGCGAACGGATTAAGGAATATTTAGAGGCTTCTTGCAAGAGCCAGGACTGTAGTACAAGAATAGATAATGTGCTTAGCTGTCTGGCAGATATCTTAAGATTAGAAGAGGAGCGGGTTGCTTCCACTGAGCCGGTGTTAAAGGAGCTGCTGGTCTTATTAGAATCTGATAAGCCGGCAGCTGAAATGCAGCTTGCTTTAGCTAAGATTATAGTTTCGTCCAAAGAGCCAGAGGTAGTAGAACCATAAAAATATAGCTTTCAATAGAAGGGGCGTCCCAGCCTATTGGTTTATCAGCCAAAACAGGCCCATAATTTAGGCGCCCCTTTTATTTAATATATTGAAAACAAGCATTTTTTGGTTTATAATAAATCTAAAAGGAAAAGCTAAAGATGGCGCGGATTCTAAAATTAAAGCGGCATAATTCTAAAAAAGAGATTGAATTTGAATTGAGATTCCTTAAATCTCTGTCTGTGCGAGAAAGATTTGAAATGATGTTTCAGAAGACAAAAGAGATAGTAGGACTATTAGAAAAAAGTGGACACCGAAAGCCTTTTGAAGTCATTAAAAGAACATCGGGTTGATTTTGTCATTATCGGCGCAACTGCTTTTCCTGTTCATGGATACGCACGGGCGACCTTGGATATTGATATCTTTATTAGGCCAACAGAGACTAATGCCGAAAAGGCCTGGCAGGCTTTAAAGGCATTTGGCTACGATGTAAGTGATATTAAAAAAGAAGATTTACTCAAAAAGAAACTACTTATTCGTCAATATACAGTAGAAACTGATATCCATCCTTTTGTAAAAGGTGTGAGTTTTGAAGAGGTCTGGATAAATAAGGTAAGAGCAAAGTTTGGTAATATCTTTGTTTATTTTGCCTCGTTAGATGCCCTCATAAAAATGAAACGCGCTGCAGGCAGGGCAAAAGACCTTGAGGACCTTAAGTATCTAAAGAAACTGAAAAAAGCGTAGCTCACATACCATTCCAAGTATATTCATTTCTTCCCGGAAGAGAGCACTGAAAAAGTCTATCTTTATGATTACACCGATTAAAAATCAGATTACACAGATTAAATCTTTGATGAGGGAATCTGTGTAATCTTACGTAATCTGTGTAATCAGAGGTCTCTGATATAGGTTTGGGTAGTTTTTCAGAGACCTCCGGAAAACACCTTGACAAAGCC
>Ga0315287_10000253_pt1 | contig 47131 bp, 38 predicted proteins | sample YL17G11_0_MG_FD_205037 | JGI IMG/M metagenome (GOLD analysis project Ga0315287, IMG submission 205037) | Sediment microbial communities from Yellowstone Lake, YNP, Wyoming, USA - YL17G11_0 | ecosystem: Environmental > Aquatic > Freshwater > Lake > Sediment | place: USA: Wyoming | collected...
TGGGCTGGTCTCCGCGTAAGGGCGACAGCACGAACGTCGCCGGTGGCTCTGGCAACTCCGACGCAACTCGTGAGGAGCTAACCCACGCGATGGTCGGAGGCCAGCCCAGTCATATATTCTGACCCCTGGTCCCTGAACCCGTCCGCGCACGGTCGAGTGTATGCAGGGCGCGCCCGTGGCGAAGCGCCAACGGACGGTCAGCCGCGGCGCACGAAGAGCCGGAGCACGGCGCGGCGGGGCCGCCGGCCACAGCGACTGGGGTACCTCCGAACGGCCGCCACGAAGCACCTCCTGACAGACCGCTGTTGCGCCTGCACCGAACGGCGGTGGCCTCCGAATCTGTTCCGGCGGAACCCGCCGTCGGCTGCAAACGCTTGGAGACGGCTTTGGTCGGGTCGCGACCTTGACGGTAAGTACTGTGTACGTACATTGCTCTAGTGAGCGCGATCCGTTTCGACTGGTACTCAGCGAAGGCCGCCGCGAATCTCCGGAAGCACGGCGTAGGCTTCGAAGAGGCGCTCGTATTGACTGATGACGAGCACTCGGTGGGCGAGGAACGTCTTGTGTTGCTGGGCCTGAGCGCGGCCCTGCGCGTCCTCGTTGTCGTTCACTGTGAGCGGCGCGAAGGCAACGTCATTCGCATCATTCCCGCACGCAAGGCGGATCGCGGCGAACGCACCGACTACGCTGAGAGGCGAGCCCCATGAAGAAGCACTACGATTTCTCGAAGGCGATCAAGAATCCGTACGCAAAGCGGCTGAAGCGTTCGGTGACGATCCGGCTCGATAACTCGACGGTTGAGTATTTCAAGATGCTCGCCGAGGAGACGGAACTGCCATACCAGAGCCTAATCAACCTCTATCTGCGCGACTGTGCGGCGTCTGGACGCCGATTGGCGCTGACATGGCGTCCGGCCCGCGCGGTGGCCGTCTAACTCCTCGTTCTGATGCCCGCTCCACAGGAGGGGGTGGCCTTGCAATTACGGATTACTCACAGGACTGAGTAAATCGTTGACAGGGTGTCCTGCTCGACGTACAATCGATCCATGGCTCCGAGACCGTTTGTCCGCAAACACTTGTATGATGCCCTGTGGGGCGCGCTGCATGGGGAGCCGCGACTGCTCCAGGTTGTAACCGGGCCCCGACAGGTTGGCAAGACGACCATCGCACTCCAAATCTCGGATCACTGGGAGGGGCCCAAGGTTTATGAATCGGCGGATCAGCCGAGCATCCCTGATGCGGAATGGATCATCGCGCACTGGAAGAGGGCCCGGGCTTCGGCGGCAGGGGCGAAGCGGGAAACGCTGCTCATTCTCGATGAGGTGCAGAAGATCTCCAGATGGAGTGAGATCGTCAAAGCGCTTGCGGATGAGGATCGTCGGCGGAAAACCCGTCTGCGGGTCATGCTGTTGGGGTCGTCCGCGCTGCTCGTCCAGCGCGGGCTCACGGAAAGCCTGGCGGGACGTTTTGAACTGCATAGGCACTCCCAGTGGTCCTACAAGGAGTGCGCCGACTGCTTCGGATTGAGTCTGGAGGACTTCTTCGTATATGGCGGCTACCCTGGCGCTCTTGGGTTGCGAAAGGATTTCGCGAGATGGTCCAGATTCATCAGGGACTCCCTGGTGGAGACCGTCCTCGGCAAAGATGTCTTGTTGATGTCGCCGGTTCAGAAGCCTGCGCTGCTGCGGCAGGCCTTTGGAATGGCATGTGCCCATCCGGCTGAAATCCTCAGCTATCAGAAGATGCTCGGGCAGCTCACCGACGCTGGCAATACGGTTACCCTTGCTCACTATTTTCATCTCTTTTCAGCGGCGTACCTGATGGCTTCTCTCCAGAGGTGGAGCGGGAATCGGCTAAGGCAAAGAGGTTCGATACCCAAGATCGTGATGAGGGATAACGGCCTCATCACTGCGATGACTCCCGCACTGGCGAGGGACGGAAGGGTTTCCCCGAGCGTGAGAGGACGCCTTGTGGAGAATGCGGTCGGCGCCGCGCTTGTGGCGGCGGCGGATGGTGATGCGGCGGAAGTATTCTACTGGCGCGACCGGCAGGAAGAAGTGGATTTTGTGCTGCGCCGCGGGGACGAACTCCTGGCTATCGAGGTCAAGTCGGGCAAGGAAGCGTCTTCAGTGGGGGGGCTCAGGACTTTCAAGAGGCGCTATCCCAAGGCCCGCTGCATGATTATTGGCGGAACCGTAGTTCAGGACGGGGTCGAGGGGATATCCTTGGAGCAGTTCTTTCTTGAGGGAATCCGGTGAGGTTTGTCGGGGAAGGGATGTCATGGACACTCGCACCGTTGCCCTCGCGCTGAGCCTCGTGCTCGCGCTCCACTCCGCCGCCTTCGGCCAGGCGCCGCCGAGCGGAACGTCGGACACCGCCACCGCCCGCCTCCGCGCCCGCGTTGACAGCGTGTTCGCCCGCTACAACGGCACCGACCGCCCGGGGTGCGCCGTCGGCGTGAGCCGCAACGGCGCGGTGCTCCTCGAGCGCGGCTACGGAATGGCGGACCTCGAGTCCGGCCGCCCCATCACACCGGAGACGATCTTCGAGTCGGGCTCGGTGGCGAAGCAGTTCGTCGCCGCGACGATGCTCCTGCTCGAGCAGTCGGGCCGGCTGGCGCTCGACGACCCGCTGCGGCGCCACCTCCCCGAGCTGCCGGCCTGGGCCGACTCCATTACCCTCCGGCAAATGCTCGGCCACACGAGCGGTCTGCGTGACCAGTGGACCCTCTTCGAGATCCAGGGCCGCCCGCTGAGCGTCGTCGCGCACCGGCTCGGCGACGTGCTCGAGCTTGCACGGAAGCAGCAGCGGCTCAACTTCGCGCCCGGGACTCAGTGGCTCTACAGCAACATGGGCTACATCCTCGCCGGCCTCGTCGTCCAGCGCGCCTCGGGGGACTCGCTCGCGGCCCTGAGCCGGCGCCTCCTCTTCGAGCCCCTCGGCCTCACGCACACCGGCTGGCGCACCGACTTCCGCGTCGTCGTGCCGGGCCGCGCCCAGGCGTACAGTCCGTTCCCCGACGGCTCGTTCCGCCTCGACATGCCGTTCAGCTTCGTGTACGGCAGCGGCGGGATGCTCACGACCGTGGGCGACTGGCTGCGGTGGAACGACCTTCTGACGGCGGACCGCATCGGCCGGCCGGGCACCGCGCGCCTGATGGCGACGGCGGCCATGCTCCCCGACGGACGCTCGACCGGCTACGGCCTCGGCCTGACGCCGACGCGAGCGACGGCCGGGCTGGGGGAGGAGATCGGCCACGGGGGCTCGACGGGCGGCTACCGCACCTTCCTGGGGCGCTATCCGGAGAGCGGCGTGTCGGTGGCGGTGCTCTGCAATCGCGGCGACGCGAACGCGCAGGCGTTGGCGCGAGGGGTCGTGCGCGCGGTGCTCGGCACACCGGTGCCGGCACCGCCCACCGGCGTGCGCCTGCCGCCGGACGTGGTCCGCCGCTGGGTTGGGCTCTACCGCGATTCGGTGACCGGCGAGGTGATGCAGATCGCCCTGCGCGACTCGACGCTTTACGCCGGGTTCGGACAGGGCCAGCGGATGGTCGCGCTGGACAGCGCGCGGTTCCTCGTCGGAAGCCGCGTGGCCACCTTCCGCCGCGACGGCGCGCGCACGCTCGCCCGCCCCGACTCGGCCGGCGCGTTCACCGCCGCGCAGGCCGCCGCGGCGACGCCGACGCCGGCGCAGCTCGGCGCGTACGTCGGGGCCTACGCCAGCCCCGAGCTCGGGGTGACGCACACCCTCGCGCTGCGCGGCGACACGCTGCGCCTCGAGGTGCCGGGCGAGGACACGCAGCCGCTGGTGCCGATGGATGCCGACGGCTTCCGGTCACCAGGCGGCGGCGTGCAGCTCACATTCACGCGCGACCGGCGCGGGCAGGTGGACGGCTTCGAGGTGTTCGCGGGAAGGGTGCTGCACCTCAGGTTCGAGCGGGTGGCGGGAGGGCGGCGGTAGGCCATGAGCCGTCAGCCGTCAGCACGTGGCCGCGGGCCTGGTCGCGGCCATATTCCTCCCCCTGCCGTCTGACGGCTGACAGCTGACGGCTGACGGCATGTTCCGGAGTGGTGGCCGAGAGGCTCAAGGCAACGGTTTGCTAAGGGCCGTCGCGCCTTTCCGCCGCAATCCTTCTGAGTCCCAACACCGCACCGTTGTTCCGCTTCCCGAGACAGCCCGTTTCCTCCTGAGTCCGCCTCAGTCGCCGGAATCCCGCCGCGACTGCCCCCAGAAGTGCCCCCGGTTCACCAATGCGCCGACGATCGGCGGCGGGCTTGGTGAAGAGCCTCAGGAGAGGATGGGTCCGGCGAGGAGGGCAGGCACCTGCTCGGCCGAGACCGGCTTGGAGACGTAGTAGCCCTGCACCTGGTGGCAACCCAGGTCTCGGACCATCGCGAGCTGCTCGGCGGTCTCCACGCCCTGGGCGACGACCTCGAGGCCAAGGTTGCGCGCGAGCGCCACGATGACCTTCACGGTCGCGGCGCTCGCGCGGCCCGCTCCCGCCCCGCCCATCAGACCCCGGTCGACCTTGAGCGCATGGAACTGGAATCTGGGCAGGTAGCCGAGCGAGGAATGGCCGACCCCGAAGCCGTCCAGATGCAGCTGCACGCCGAGGGCGCGCAGCTCGGCGAGGATCGCCATGGCCATAGCGGCGCTCTCCATCACCGTGTCCTCGGCGATCTCGAGCCGCAGGCAGCGCGGCGGGATCCCCGACTCCTCGAGCGCGAGACGGATCTGCTCCGCCATGGCGGGATAGTGCAGCTGCTTGGACGAGAGGTTGACGCTGACGCCAGGGAGCGGCTGCCCGGGACGTTCATCGCCCAGGCGGCGAACCGTGCTGCACGCCTCGTGGAGAACCCACCGTCCGAGCGGGACGGTCAGCCCCATCTTCTCGGCGAGTCCGATGAACTCCGCCGGCGGCACCAGGCCGCGCGTGGGATGCTGCCAGCGCGCCAGCGCCTCGAAGCCCACGACTTGCCCCGTCTCGAGGGAGACGATGGGCTGGTAGTGGACCCGGAACTCTTCACGCTCGAGCGCGTGCTGGAGATCCGTCTCGAACTGTAGCTGCGCTACGGCCCGCTCGTGCAGGTGACGATCGAACATCTCGCACCGACCCGTGCCGAGCGACTTGGCACGCTGCATCGCGACTTCGGCGTCCTGCAGCAGCTGCTCCGGGCGGTCGAAGCCCGTGACGTTCAGCGCGAGGCCCACGCTCGCCGTCGTGGACACCACCTGCCCCTCCAGCTCGAACGGGCGCGTCAGCTCCCGTTCGACGCGCTCGGCGACGCGCGTTGCGTCGGTGGTGTCCCGCAGCCCGTCGAGGAGGATGGCGAACTCGTCGTCGCCCAGGCGTGCGACCGTGTCACCCGGGCGGACGCAGCGCTCCAGCCGCTGCGCCACGGCGGTGAGCAGCAGGTCGCCGAAGCCGTGGCCCCGGCTCTCGTTCACCTGGGCGAAGTGGTCCAAATCGAGGAAAAGCACCCCGAACAGATGGGCTCTGTCGCGGCGGAGCTTGCCCGCCGCACGCCCCAGGACGTACTCGAAGAGGCCGCGATTGGCGAGCGCCGTGAGCGCGTCGCGGAAGGCGACGTGTTGGAACTGCTGCTCGGCCAGCTTCCGCTCGGTGATGTCGGTGAGCGAGCCCGCCATCCGGACGGCACGGCCCGTCGCATCGCGCAGCGCCAGGCCGCGACACAACACCCAGACGTAGGGGCCGCTCCGGTGCAGCACCCGGTGCTCGAACTGGAAGGGCGGCGCATCCCCCGCCATGTGCTCCTGGAGGGCGCGGTGCAGCGGCTTGGCGTCGTCCGGATGCACGCGCGAGAACCACTCGTCCGGGTGCCCGGTGATCTCGTCGGCCGAGTATCCGAGGATCTCCTTCCAGCGTGGGGAGATGAACATCTCGTCGGCCACGATGTCCCACTCCCACAGCCCATCGTTGGCCCCCCGCATCGCCAGGGTGTGCCAATCCTCCGCGATGCGCAGCGCCTCGGCCGTCCTACGCATCTGCTCCTCGGTGTCGCGCAGTCTGGCTTCGGTCGCCTTGCGCTCGGTGATATCCACGAGGATGCCGTGGAAGAGGACCTCCTTCGTCTCGGCGTCGACGACCATGGTGCACGAATCGAGCACCGTCCGGCTCTCGCCGCCGGGCCGCCGGATCTGGAACTCGAACTCCCGGACGGAGCCGTCACGCTTCAGGAGCTCCATCTCGAGCGTGCGCAGCGTGGGGTCGACCATCTGGATGTAGGAGTGGTGCGGCTCCAGCTCCTCGAGCGAGCGAACGCCGAGGATGTCGAGGAAGGCCTGATTGCAGTCGAGAATGCCGCCGTGGAAGTCTGTGAGGTAGATGCCCTCGCGCACGCTGGCCACCAGCGACCGCAGGGTTGCGGGATCCTCGAGGCTGCGAAGTGGTCCTCCGCTCACCCTATCGCCCTCCGGGTCAGCCGGCGCACGGCGCCCTGCGGTCGGCGTCGAACGCGAACGTGTCGTTATGAGAGTGCGCCCGGATAGGATACGGTCTGTGCGCGCAGGGGGGAAGGGCCGCGGCCGCGGGCGCCTGCACGATCGGGCGTGGAGGGTGTCAGTGGGGAAGGTGAGTGTTCCTGGGAAACGGCGCGCGAGCCCAAGGTGAGGCGCGCTGGGGCCTGGCTGGTGACTCGTACGCAAAGGCGCATCCAGAAGCTGATGGGCCACGCCACGCCGGCGATGTCGCTGCGCTACGCGGCGCACTCCCCAGCCAGCTACTTCACCGAGGACGCCGCACGGCTGGCGGCGAACATCCAGGGGGTGGACCGGGAGGCGGAGGCGCGGGCCAAGGCCGCGCAGGCGGGGCTGAGGACCGCATGAAGATGCCCCCATTTCTGCCCCCAGGGCTTGCCGGGAGTGGGGATCGAGGGTTGCGACGGACCGGCCCGCTGGCGACGTTTATGCCCGTGCAGGGCCACGGGTTGAGTGCATCGGTGGTCGTGCCCCGGAGTGGTGGCCGAGAGGCTCAAGGCAACGGTTTGCTAAACCGTCATACGGGCTAAAACCTGTATCGAGGGTTCGAATCCCTCCCACTCCGCTGTGATCCGCGTCCGCTTCGCCCCGTCCCCCACAGGCAGCCTGCACGTCGGGGGAGCGCGCACCGCGCTCTTCAACTGGCTGTTCGTGCAGCACGCCCGGAAGCACGGTCCCGACCACGAGGCCGTCTTCCTCCTGCGCATCGAGGACACCGACAAGCAGCGGTCCACCGACGAGTTCACTCAGGTCATCCTCGACGGGATGGCGTGGCTCGGCCTCGGCTACGACGAGGCCCCGTTCTTCCAGGGTGAGGCGCTCGAGCGGCACCGTGCCGATGCCCAGCGCCTCCTCACCGAGGGGACGGCGTACCTCGATCAGGGCGCCATCTACTTCCGCGTGAAGCACGAGGAGGTCGCTTGGGACGACGCCGTCCACGGGCCCATCAGCTTCCACGGGAAGGACCTCGAGGACTTCGTCATCCTGCGCGCCGACGGCACGCCGGTGTACAACTTCGCGGTCGTCTCCGACGACATCGCGATGCGGATCACGCACGTCTTCCGCGGCGACGACCACATCTCCAACACGCCCAAGCAGATCCTCCTCTACCGCGCCTTCGGTGTCCCGGTGCCGATCTTCGGCCACGTGCCGATGATCCTCGGCACCGACGGCAAGAAGCTCAGCAAGCGCCACGGCGCCACCGCGGTGGCCGACTACCAGCACGAGGGCATCCTGCCGCGGGCGATGGCGAACTTCCTCGCCCTGCTGGGCTGGAGCCCGGGCGGGGACCGGGAGCTGTTCTTCGACGCCGCCGATCTGGCGGACGCATTCACGCTGGAGGGAGTGCAGCGGAAGACCGCGGTCTTCGACCCGAAGAAGCTGGAGTGGATGAACGGCGAGCATCTGCGCTCGGTCGGGCCCGCGGGCGTGGCGCGGCTGCTCGGCGCGGCGCTCGCCGGCCTGGACGCGGCGCGCGCGGCGGAACTCGTGGCGGCCGTGCTGCCGCGCAGCTGGACGACGCTCGATGTGGCGCGGCAGGTGCGCGTGCGCGCCGGCCTGGACCCCGCGACGCCCGACGAGACGGCGGTGGCGTACATCGCGAAGGATCCGGCGGGCTACCGCGCCGCGCTGGAAGTGGCGGCCCAGTCGCTCAGGGAATGGTCCGACTGGTCGGCAGCGGGGCTGGACGCCCACCTGCGCCAGCTCGCCAAGGCGAAAGGGATGAAGGTGGGGGCGCTGATGCAGCCGATCCGCATCGCGCTGACGGGCGGCACGGTCTCGGAGGCGGTGAACGAATTGCTGGTGTTGATCGGAAGGGACGAGTCGCTGCGGCGCCTGGCGGAAGCCGGCCCCTGACCCCTGACCCCTGAACCCTGAACCCTGAACCCTGAACCCTGACCCCTGACCCCTGACCCCTGACCCCTTTAGTTCTTCCAGATCGTGGCCAGCAATGCGGCGCACATCCCCTCGCCGATGAACGTATCCACCGCGTCGGCGGTCGCCGCGCGGTCCACGCCCCACAGGCTCGCCCGCTTCGTCTCGCCCTCCCACGACCCTTGCACGAAGACGCGTTCCTGGCGCTGGATGAGCATCGGGAGGTCGTTGACGAACGCGGCCGCCACGCCGTTCACGCCCGGCCCGCCGACCGCCACGGTCGGGCAGAGGTGGAAGATCCGGTTCTGGGCGTACCAGTGGTCGGAGACCACGACCGCGCGCCGGAAGCTCCGTCCCCCGCCCTTCCGGTCGATCTCGGCCTTCAGCCGGTAGGCGATCGGGCGGTCGTTCATCTCCGCCGGGATCTCCGTCCCCGTCACGATCAGGACCGTCTCGTCCGTGTCGATCACTTTCATGTGCCCCCTGACCTCTTACCTCTCACCTCTGACCCCCTCACGGAGTCAGTCTTTCCCTAGCCGCATCGCGCGCCCGCTGTTCCCGCCGCTCGCGATCCCTCCGCGCGCGGATGTCGCGCACCGCCTGTTTGAAGTCGTCCTCGGCCTGCGCCCGCGCCGCCGCCCGCATGATGTCCGCGCGCATCTCCAGCAGCGCGGTGTTCGCCCGTGCCAGGTCGATGTTCCCCTGCGGCAGCGAGAGGAACGCCAGCACCGCGGAGGGAATGGTGAAGTCGCCGAGGTGCAGCCCCGCGGCGTCCCAGCCGTAGGTCTTCCCGTTGCGCCGGAAGGTCCACGGGCGAGAGACGTACGGGTTGGCGCGCGGGTCGGCCATCGGGTTGCGCTCCACCGAGTCCGCCAGGGCGAGCATCCGCGCCGCGACCACGGAGTCCATCCGGATCGGCCGCCCGCCACCGGGCGGCAGGTACATCGGGGGCACCCAGAGGCGCCCGTCGCCGTACTCCGGCACCAGGCTCGCCAGCGTCCGCGCGCCGCGCGGACCGCGGCCCGGCCCGCTCACCGAATCCCGCCCTCCGACACCGGACGGCAGCCCCATCGCGGCATCGGTGACCGGGGCGCCGCCGTGGCCGATCACCAGCGGCGCGGCGCGACCCCTGGCCGGCGCCGCGTAGTGCACCGGCGGCGCGGGGGCGGGCACGCGGCCCTGCCCCGCCAGGTCCACCACGAGCATCGGCGCCCTGCCGGGCAGCGGCACCGCGCGCGGCACGTTCGACCACGCCCAGACCACGAGCACCACGGCGTGCGTGACGATGGACACCGCGAGCCACCGCGGCGACCACCCCGACGTGGTGCGGGGGAGGCGGAAGGGCTCAGGCGCGGGCAAGGACCTTCCCGAGGCGCCCGATGGCCTCTTCGAGCCGCGGCTCCGGCGCGGTGAGCGCTCGGGACTGGTCCGACATCGTGGTGCCCATCCTTTCAATCTACTGGACGCCGCCCGGCCACTCCACCTTCTAGGCCTCCGGGGCCACAGGGTTCCGCAGCACGCCGACGCCGGGGATCTCCACTTCCACGACGTCCCCGGCCCGCAGCGGACCGACGCCCGCCGGAGTCCCGGTGGCGATGAGGTCGCCGGGCTCGAGCGTCATCACACCGGAGATGTACGACAGGAGATACGGAATGCTGAACGCCATCTCGGCGGCCCGCCCGTGTTGGCGCGCTGCGCCGTTCACGCGGCACGTCACCTCGAGCGTCGCGAGATCGAAGTCCGCGGGCGGCTGCCAGATGACCGGCCCCGCCGGGCAGAAGGTGTCGAACCCCTTCGCGCGGGTCCACTGCCCGTCGGCCTTCTGGAGGTCGCGCGCGGTGACGTCGTTCACGCACGTGATGCCGGCGATCGCCGCGCGGGCCGCGCGCTCGTCCGCGCGCCGCAGCGCCCGGCCGATCACGACGCCGATCTCGCCTTCGTGCTCCACCTGCGCCGACGCGGCTGGCACGACGATCGGCTCGCCGTCGCCGATCAGCGCGGAGGGCGGCTTGAGGAACAGGAGCGGCCGCTCGGGCACGGCGTTGCCCAACTCCCGGGCGTGCTCGAGGTAGTTGCGTCCCACGCAGACGATCTTCCCAGGCCTCGGGATTCGCATGTGTCCTCCAGGTGGAGAAACGTGATGGGTGATGGGTGATGCGTGATGAGCACTAGGTGATGAGTGATGGGTGATAGGAGAATGATAGGTGATGGGCTATGGGTTATGGGGCCCGCCCGGCGAACCTATCACCCATCTCCTTTCACCCATCACTCATCACCCATCACTCATCACGTCCCCTATGCCGTGCACGGCGAAGAACTCCTCCATCTCCCCGCGCAGCGTGGACCACGGCCCGATCCGCCGGGTCGCCGGCGGCAGCCCCGCCAGCAGCGCCGCACCGTAGCGCTTGCTCAGAACCCGCCGGTCCAGCAGCACGACGACCCCTACGTCGGTCCGGGAGCGGATGAGCCGCCCGAACCCCTGCTTCAGCTTGAGCGCCGCGAGCGGCACGAGGTAGTCGTTGAAGGCATCGCCGCCCGCGGCCTCGATCATCTCCAGCCGCGCCGCTGTGACCGGCTCGGTCGGCACCCGGAAGGGGAGCTTCGCGATCACGAGCGCGCGCAGCGCGAGCCCCGGCACGTCCACGCCTTCCCAGAACGAGTCGGTGCCGAGGAGGATCGCCGAGCCCGCCTGGCGGAAGCGCCGCAGCAGGAGGTCGCGCGGCTGGTCGCCCTGCACGAGGAGCGGCCACCGACCCGTCGCGTCCGGACGCTCGCGCAGCGCCGTCGCCGCCTGGCGCAGCGCGCGGTGGCTCGTGAAGAGGACGAACAGCCCGCCGTCAGCCGCGCGGGCCACGTCGCACACGATGTCCACCGTGGCGCCGGCGTGCCCTTCAACGTCACCGCGCGGCTCGGGGACGTCGTCGGGGATGGCGAAGAGGCACTGGTCGCGGAAGTTGAACGGCGAGGGCAGCACCTCCCGCGGGCCGGGCCGCACCGGCGGCAGGTCGATACCCAGGCGCCCGGTGAGGAAGTCGAAGTCCCCGCCCACCGCCAGCGTCGCGCTGGTCACCACCACCGTCTCGACGCGGTCGAAGAGGATGGCCTTGAGCAGCGGCGCGAGTTCGAGGGGCATCGCGGCGACCGCGACGTGCGCGCCGCCGCGGCGCTCCAGCCAGCGCACCAGCGGCGGCGAGCCCGCGGGGGGCTTGAGCGCAGTGGCCACCGCATCGCGCGCGGCGTCGAGTCGTCCCGCGATGCCCCGCAGCTCGGCCAGGAGCTGCCCGACACGGTCGGCCGGCGCGTCGTCCCGGCTCACGCGCTCGACGAGCGACGCGATGGCGTCGCGCAGGCGGCCGAACGTGAAGGAGAGGTTGGTGAGCGCGTCGCCCAGCCCGGCGCCCCACACCTCCGCGCCGGCGAACGCGTCGGTGAGCCGCACCACGTTCTCGGGCTGGCCCGCCAGGTGCGCCTCCAGCAGGCGGAAGATCTGCTCGCCGGCCCGCCGCGCCTCGGCGAGCGCCGGCGCCAGCTGCTCGCGCAGCACGAGCAGCGCATCCTCGCGCAGTCGCTCCTCCGCCTCCGACGCGAGCGCCGCCCGCAGCGCCGGCACCACGCCGCGGTTCTGCCGCTCGAGCCGCGACAGGAGCCGCTCCACGCCGCGCGACGTCGCCTGCTTCCCGAGGTGCTCGGCCGCCGTGTCCTCCAGGTGGTGTCCCTCGTCGAGCACCAGCCGCCGGTAGGGCGGCAGCACCGCCGCGTCCTCCCAGTTCCCCTGCGCCTGGCGCACGGCGAGGTCGCTCGCGAGCAGGTGGTGGTTCACGACGACGACGTCGGCGTCGGCGGCCCTCCGGCGCGCGGCGAAGACGAAGCACTCGTTGAAGTACGGGCAGCGCAGGCGGGTGCAGAGGTCCGACTCCGCCGCGACCTCGTCCCACACATCGTCGCCCGGCGCGAACGCGAGGGTCGAGAGACTGCCGTCGGCGGACGTCCGCGCCCACGCCGCGACCGCCTCCAGCTCGTCGCGGCGCTCGGGCTCGAGCAGCGTGCCCACCGCGCCCATCGCCTGGTTGAGTCGCGCCAGGCACACGTAGTTGCGCCACCCCTTGAGGAGCGCGTAGCGCACCGGCCGGTCGGCGGTGCCGAGCGCGCGGGCGAGGATCGGCAGGTCGGCGCCGACCAGCTGCTCCTGGAGGTTGATGGTGTTCGTGGAGACGACGGTGCGCTCGCCGTTCTGCATTGCCCAGAGGATCGCCGGCGCGAGATAGGCGAACGACTTCCCCACGCCGGTGCCCGCCTCGAGGAGGGCCACGCCGCCCTCGTTGTACGTGTCGGCCACATAGGCCGCCATGTCCCGCTGCGACGGCCGGTCCTCGGGGCTGCCGAGGAGCCGCGCGACGCGGCCCTCGGGACGGAGGAGGTTCGCCACGGCCACCGGGTCAAGCGGCGCCGTCTCCCGCGGCCGGGGCACCTCGACCACCACGTAGAGCGCGGAGGCGGCGTTGTCCACGATGCCGAATCCGACGCCCGCGTCGTGGAGGCGCACCGCCACGTCGAGGTCGGCGCTCGAGGGCTCGAGCACGCCGTTCGGGTGGTTGTGGAGCGCCATCTGTCCGCGCCCGGCGGCGCCGGAGAGGGCGAGGACCGCGTCGGCCGTCCCACGGGCCACGACCTCCACCGCGGTCACGGTGCCGTCCGGCGCGACGTCCGCGACGAAGGCCACCTCGCGCCCGCCCGCCTCGGCGATGGCCCGCGCGATGGCATCACGCGCCGCCGGCGCGAGCCGCACCGCGCTCACGTCTTGAGCTCGCGCTTCCGCGCGGCGGGGAACAGCACGTTGTTCAGGATCAGCCGGTACCCGGGCGAGGTCGGGTGCAGGGAGAGGTCGGTCGGGGGGTCGCCGACCTGGTGCTGCGGGTCCGCCGGGTCGTGGCCGCCGAGGTACGTCCACGTGCCCCGCCCCACGTCGCCGTGGATGTACTTCACCCACGGCGCCCCCCGCTCCTCGGCGAGGACCGTCACCCGCGGCTTGAGCGTGCGGCGGGTGAAGCTCGTGGTGAGGCCGTAGAAGTCGGGGATGACCTGCCGGTGGCACTGCACCAGCATCGCCGGCACGGGGTCGATCTTGGCGCTGAAGTTGAACAGCTCGAACGCGCCCAGCGGCTGGCGGCGCCCGGGGTAGTTGACCTGGTGCCCGTCGATGTCGGAGAACGACGGCACGGCGGGCGCCGTCTCGAGCCGCGCGCCCTGGCAGGCCAGCGCCGCCGGCCAGTCCAGCCGCTCGCTCGCGTCGGCATCCATCGGGGAGCCGTCGGCGAAAGCCGCCGCGATGTCCACATCGTGCGCCGCGAGGGCCAGCTCGAGGGTCTCGGTCGCGTTGCACATCGCGAACAGGAAGCCACCCTGCTCCACGTACTGCCGGATACGGAGCGCGACCGCCTTCTTGAGCGCCGGCACGTGCGGGAAACCGAGCTGGCGCGCCGTCGCCTGGTTGCGGTCGACCATCTCCGCGAGCCACGGCGCGCCGGCGTAGTTCAGGTAGAACTTCGAGTACTGCCCCGTGAAGTCCTCGTGGTGCAGGTGCAGCCAGTCGGCCTCGCGCAGCCGGCCGGCGACGACCTCGGTGTCCCACACCTTCGTGAACGGGATCTCGGCGTACCGCAGAGCCATCGTCACCGCATCGTCCCACGGCGGCGCGAACGGCGGCGAGTAGATCGCCACCCGCGGCGCGCGCTCCAGGACGATGGCGTCCATGTTGTTCTGATCGATCGTCCCGCGGATGGCCAGCACGGCGCCGTCGGTGACGGACTCCACCGCGACGCCCGCCAGCGTCGCGGCCCGCCGCGCCGCCGCGTCGTCGGCCAGGAGGAACGACCCGCCGCGGTAGTTGAGCAGCCACTCGACGCGCCCGCTGCGCCCGATGGCGGCATAGGCGATGCCATACGCCTTGAGGTGATTCGTCTGTGCGTCGTCCATCGGGATGAGGAGCGACGGCGCGTACCGGCGCACCGGCGTACCGGCGTACCGGGGCGCCGGCGCACCGCCCGCGGCAGCACCGAGCCCGCCAGCGACGCGGGCGAGGCCCGGCACCCCGCCCAACAACCCGAGGAAGCCGCGGCGGTTCACGAGCGCGGCACCAGTCCGCGGAGGCGGTCCAGCTCGCGCCGCGCTTCCGGGACGAGGGCGCTGTCCGGGTTGCGGAGGATCAGCTCCTCCAGGCGCGCCGCCGCGACGGCGAGCTGGCCGCGCGCGGCCGCCACGCGGGCGAGCCCGAGGAGCGACGCCGCGCCGGCGGGCGACGACGCGTAGCGGCCGGCGATCTCGACCCACAGGCCTGCGGCGCCCGCCGTGTCCCGCGCGGCCTCGGCGAGGCGCGCCGACCAAAGCAGCGCGGCGGCCTGGCCATCGCCCTCCAGCCGCCGCGCCGCGGCCGCCATCGCGTGCGACGCGCCCAGCGTGTCGCCCTGCGCGGCCCGCAACAGCGCCGCGCCGAGTTCGGGCATCGAATCCCGTCCCACCACCAAGACGAGGGCCACGACGGCCGCGCGATCGAGAGCCAGGGCGGGGTCGCCGGCATCGGCGCCCACGGTGCGGAGCAGCGCCGTCCCGCCGCGCAACTCACCGCGGAACACCGCGACCCAGCCGCGCACCTCGTCACCGGCGAGGGAGGAATCGGCGGCGGCGGCGGCCGTCGCGCGGTCCAGGCGTCCCGCGCGGAGGTAGGCGAAGGCCACGCGCCGCGAGAGGCGCAGCACCTCGCGAACCGGCAGGAGCGCCCGGTCGGCGTCGAGCAGCCGGGCGGCCTCATTAGCATCGCCCTGGCGCGCCGCCAACTCGATGAGCGTCGCCCGCGCCGCCATCACAATGCTCGCTGACGCGCCCGGGGCCTCCGCGATCGCGCGCAGCAGCCGGCGCGCCGCCACGCCGTCGCCCGCAAACGAGTAGGCTCGCGCGCTCTCGATGCGCGTCAGCTCCGCTTCCGGCCCCCGTTGCGCCGCCGCGAGCGTCTCGAGCGCCTCGGCCGCGACGCGCCGCGCCTCGTTCCCGTCGAGCCGGCCCGCGCGCTCGGCGAACCGCCGCACGGCCGCCGTGCGCTGGGCGAGGGAATCGGCCAGCGCCGCGCGCAGCATCGTCCAGGAGCGGCGCGGCTCGTTCCAGCCGAGCAGCAGCTCCGCGCCGATCTGCCGGCCGACCGCGGCGGCGGGACCGCTGCCCAACACGCGCAGCACGCCCTCCCGCTCGTCGGGGAGCACGGCCTGGAGGCTGTAGGCCGCGGCGTCGGCCATCCCCGGCTCGCGCGCCACGGCGATGCGCCATTCCTCGGCGGCACGGGTGTAGAACGCTTCGCGCATCTCGATCTGCGCCAGCGCCGCGGCCGCGGCGCCGGGGTCTCCGAGACGCGAACGGGCACGACCGATCAGCGCCCGCGCCTGGCTGTCCCGTCCCTCCGCGACGAGCAGCCGCGCCAGCTCCACGTACGGCGCGGCGTCGCGCGGGGCGAGCGCCACCCACCGCTCGAACGCCGCCGCTCCGAGCGAGTCCTCGCGGAGCGCGCGCAGCGAGCGCAGCAGCACGACATGGAAGGTGCGGTTGGTGGAATCCAGGGCGAGCGCGCGCCGGGCGAGCACGACCGTCGAGTCGCGGCGCCCGATCCCGGCGTTGGCCCGTTCGGCGCCGAGCAGCGCGCCGACGTTGGCGGGGTCCGCGGCCAGGACCGCGCGGAACGCCGCCGCGGCAGCGGCGAAGCGCCCCTGTTCCTCGAGCTCCATCGCGCGCAACAGCGCCTCCTGAGCGCGTGCCGGCGACACGGCCAGCGCCACAGCGCCGAGCGCCACGACGAGGACGCTACGGCACCACCGCATTGAGCCGCCGGAAGTAGTCCAGCACCATCGCGCGCTCCGCCGGCGAGAGGCCCCGCAGCGCCTCCCAGCCCAGCGGCGGGTACCGCAGGCCCGCACCGCGCGGGACGCGCCCGGCGGGGACCGCGACGCGGCCTTCCCGCGCCGCCTCGCTCCGCCGCTCGCTCTCGCGCTCGTCGTCCTCGTTGCGGAGCGTGCGGCCGGCGTCGAGCATCCGCCTGAAGAGCCTCTGCTGTCGCTCCAGCGTCTGGCGGTCGAGTCGTCCCGCCTCGAGACGGTCCGCGAGATCGCGCGCCTCCTGCGCCAGCTGTTCGGGATGGCCGGGGAGCCCGGAGGGCCCCAGGCGCTCGAGCTGGTCCGCGATGGCCCTCTGGCGGAGCGCGAGCGCGCGCAACTGCATCAGCACCGCGTCGCCGCCGCCGAGCATCGGCAGGAGCCCGCCCAGCTGGTCGCTCAGCGCACCCTGCTGGCCCGCGAGTTCCGCCATCCTCCGCAGCGCCTCCGCGAACCCCGAACCCGACTCCGAGCCCGCCACCGTCTCGCGGTTGCGGACCATCTCCAGAGCCGCAGCCGAAAGCGACCGCGCCGCTTCGCCCGCCTGTTCGCCCGCCGCGTCGGGCGCCGGTCGCTGGCCCTCGAGCGACCCTCGCACCTCCTCCATCTCACGCCGGGCGCGGCCGAGACTCGCCCCCAGGCGCGGCGCGACGAGCGCGTTGCGGCCCGACGCCTGGCCGAGCCGGCGGACCACCTGGTCCACCCCCTGCTGAAGGGCCGCCTGCCGGCCCCGCGCTTCCGCGGGCCCGGCGCTCCCCTCCCGCAACTCGCGGGCGAGGCGCTGCTGCTCCGTGGCCAGGGTCACCGTCTCGCTCAGCGCGTCGTCGAGGAGGCGCATCACCTCCCGCCGCCACGCCGCCGCGAGCTGCCGCTGCTGCTCGCGCAGTTCCCGCGCCACTGGCCGCAGCGATTCCGACGCCTGCTCTGCGTTCTGCGCCGACTCCGGGCGGCGCCCGGCGCTCATCGCGCGCGCCGCGTCGTCCATCGCGCGGCGGGCCTCGCGGGCGCGGTCGTCCTGCCGGCCGACGGCCGCCGCCGCGGCCGTGTCGCCGCGGCTCCCGAGCCGCTCCGCGAGATCGCGCAGATCGCGCGAGAGCGAGTCCAGCTCGCGGGTGAGCGCCCGCTGCTCCTCGGCGGCCGCCGCGGAGTCGGCGCGCCGGGGCGCGCGTTGGGCCCACTGCTCCTCCGCCCGCTGCAGGGCCTCCGCGTTGGCCGCCGCCGTCTGGAGCGCGCCCTCGATGGCCGCCCGCTCGAACAGCTCGCGGCTGCGCTCCAGCTCCTGCCGCAGGTTCCGCTGCTCTGCCACGAGGCGGGCCAGCGCCTGCCGCACCGCCTCGGGGTCGAGGCGCTCGAGCGCGCGACGCAACTCCTCGAGCCGCCGGGCCAGCTCGGGCGTCACCGCCTGGCGCAGCAGGTCGTCCAGGTCCCGGAGCTGCTGCTGCCACGCGGGATCGTTGAGCCCCGCCTCCTGCGCGGCGCGGGCGAGGTCGGCCAGATCGCGCCGCAGCGCACCGGCCCGCTGGAGCAGCGCCTCCTGCTCCTCGCGGATCCGCGTCGCTTCCTGCGCCTGCTCGAACGAGAGCTGGTCGGGCGGGCGCTCCCCTGCGCGGGCCCGCTGCGCGGCCAGGTCCTCGGTGCGGCGGGTCAGCGCGGTCTGGTCGCTCGCCAGGTCCTCGGCGTCGTGCGCCAGGCTGTCGCCGCCCGAACGCACCGCCTCGCGCAACTCCGCCATCGAGCGGAGCCGCAACGCGAACTCGCGGCTCGCGCCCACGTGCGGCACGGGCGCCCGGTCGGACGCGCGCACGAAGAACCGCAGCGTGTCGCCCGGCAGGAGCCCGCGGTCGTTGAGATCAAGCACGGTCTGAAGGACCACGTGGTCCGCCCCCTCGGCGCCGGCCAGCGTGTCCACCACCGGCGTGCCCACCAGGCCGTTCCGGCTCACCCGCCAGCTCACGAGCTCCACGCGGGCGAGCCCGTGGTCGTCGCGCGCGTCCACGACGACGCCCTGCCTGAGATCGAGCGCGGCGGTGGTGTCGGCCCCGGGCACGGGCACCACCACGACCGGCGCGCTGTCGGGGACGGCGCGCACGTCCAGCGTGGGGAGCGGTTCCGGCACCTCGAACCCGGCGCGGTCCACGAGCGCGAGGTGCCACGCGGCGGTCCCGCGCACGACGAGCCGCCCGCGCACCGAAGGGCCCTCCGTCTCGAGGGCGAAGCGCTCACCGCCGGCGACGAGCGCCGCGCGGCCGAGCGGCGCGCTGGCCACTCCCCGAAGCACCAGGACCGTGCCGACCGGCAGCGTCAGCGGACCCGCGTCGGTGGGCAGTGTCTCGTCGTCCCGCGCGAGATACGCGGGGTAGCTCGCGGTGACCGCGAAGTCGGTCAGGAACGCCGGCTCGAGGACGCGCACCGTCAGCGTGTCGGACGCCGCGCCGCCCGCGCTCGCGAACAGGTGCAGCGTGGCGCGGATGTCGCGCAGGCGGTAGGTGGAGCGTCCCGCTGCGTCGGCATCGAGGAGGATCGGGCGCCACGGTTCGCCGGGCTCGCGCACGTGGAGCGTCGGCCGCACGGCACCGGGGGCCCGCACGAGCACGAGCACCTCGCCGCCCCTGCGCACGTGCGCGGCCGTGACGGCGATCTCGACCACGGCGCCGAACCCCGCGCGCACCGCGGCCAGCGGCGACGCGAGGACCGCCGCGGCCTCGCCCGCCAGCGCGAAACCCGCCACCGCGAGGAGGAGCGCGCCCGCGAGCATCCCGCTCCGTCGTCGGAGCGCGAGCCCCGCTCCGGCCCACGCGCGGGGCGCCCACCGCGACGGTCCGGCCGCGGGAAGGACCAGCGCCAGCCGACGCGCCTGCAGCGCCACGAACGCCGGTGACGTCCCGGCCGGCACCGAGGCCGAGGTGTCCACGAGCCCGACGAGGCTCCCGCGCCGCAGCGCGAGCTCCGACTCCACCAGCGCGGCGGCCTCCCGCAGCGTCGGGAGGCGCGCACCGCGCGCCGCGCGGACCGCCGCGCGCACCGCGAAGGCGAGTCCCCCGAGCGCCGCGAGCCAGCAGGCGGCCGGCCCCCACCGCACGGCGCGGAACACCCCCGCCCACGCGCCGAGGGCCGCCACGCCCCACGCCGCCGCGAACGCGGCGGCCGCGCCGAGGAGCACCAGCACGGCCTGCCGTCGCACCAGCGCGCGCCGCACGAGCGCGAGGTCGCGCAGCAGCTCGCTCACTCCGACCCGCTCACCGCGTAGACGAAGAGGTTCACGCCCATCCAGATGGCCTGCTCCCGCACCGCCTCGGGATCGCGGTGCACGTCCGCGTCCTCCCAACCGTCACCCAGATCCGACTGATACGAGTAGTACAGCACCAGCCGGTCGCCCAGGAAGATGCCGAATCCCTGGGCGGGCAGTCCGTCGTGCTCGTGGATCTTGGGTATGCCGCGCGGGAACGGATGGACCACCCGGTAGACGGCGTGGTCGAGCGGCACCTCCATGAGAGGCCGGTCCGGGAACACCTTCGCGATCTCGCGCCGGATCGAGCGGTCCATCCCGTAGTTGTCGTCGGCGTGCAGGAAGCCGCCGGCCTCGAGGTGGGCCCGCAGCGCCCGCGCCTCCTCCGACCCGAAGAGCACGTTGCCGTGGCCCGTCAGGTACAGGTAGGGGACCTCCCAGAGCGACGGATCGGTGAGACGCACGACCCGCTCGCGGTCCGTCGTCCGGAGACGGGTGCGCTCGCGGACGGCGCGCAGCAGGTTGGGGAGGCTCGACGGGTTGGCGTACCAATCTCCCCCGCCGTCGTAGTGCACCCGGCCGATGGTGAGGGCGGCCCCCTGCATCACGACGTGAGGAGGCGGTAGGCGTCCTGGCGCGGGATCCCCAGACGTCGGGCAAGCTCCTTCGCGATGGCGCCCGGTGTGCGCCCCTCGGCGCGCAGGGCGGCGATCATGGTGGCGGCGTCCTCGCCGCCGGCCGGCGGCCCGTCGGGGGGAAGCGGCGCCTCGTCCCGCGCACGCCCGCCGACGACCACCGTGACCTCTCCGCGCGGGGGATGCGTGGCGTAGTACACCGCCAGTTCGCCGACGGTTCCCCTTCGCACTTCCTCGTGCAGCTTCGTCAGCTCGCGGGCCACCGCCGCCGGCCGGCCGGCGCCGCAGCGTGCCGCGAGGTCCGCGAGCAGCGCCGGCGCGCGAGCGGGCGCCTCGAAGCACACGCTGGTCCACGCCTCTCGCGCGATGCGGTCCAGTTGCTCGGCGCGGCCCGAACCCCGCCGCGGCAGGAAACCGAGGAACACGAACCGGTCCGCGGGGAAGCCCGACGCCGCGAGCGCCGCGAGCACAGCCGACGCGCCGGGCACCGGCACGACGGGCAGGCCGCGGCGGTGCGCCGCCTCCGCGAGCAGGCCGCCCGGATCGGAAATGCCGGGCGTCCCGGCGTCGGTCACGTACGCGACGTCCTCGCCGCCCGCCACGCGATCGAGCAACCCCTCGATCGCTTCCGGCCGCGAGTGCGCGTGCAGGCTGACCACCTTCGCGGCGATGTCGTAGTGCGTGAGGAGGCGGCGGGTCCGGCGGGTGTCCTCCGCGGCGACCAGCGCCGCCTGCCGCAGCACCTCGACCCCCCGAAAAGAAAAATCCCCCAGATGGCCGATGGGGGTGCTCACCACGAACAGCCGCCCCGCGCTCACCACTGGATGCGCCACGGCAGACGCTCGAAGAACCCGACCGCGTTGAGGGCGAACCGGTGCTCGCGCGCTGCGTCGCGGACCAGCCGCGGCGCGCAGCCCGGGTTGATGATCTCCAGCTCGCCGAGCACCTCGCGCAACCACGCCGCCAGCGCCTCGGCCAGCTCCGAGGGCTCGGCGAGCGGGTCGCCGCCCTCCACGCCGCGCGGGCCGCCGAAGTACTGGAGGATCGGGAGCCGGGGAAGCAGCCGCTGGCGCGAGCGCTCGGCGCGCTTCGCCCCGTCCCCCGGATGCTCCTGCTCGAGCAGGTCGGTGAGGCCCCACACGACATTGCGGAACATCGCGACCATCGCGGGCGGCGCCTGCGGCGGCAGCGCCGCGAGCCCCGGAACGGCACGCACCGCGACGTTCGGCAGCGGCTCGGGCGGCACCGACGTGAACAGCCGCGCGAGGTACGGGCCCGGCATCTCGTCCGGGCGCTGGTCGGAGAAGTGGCCGCTCGCGAAGCGCCCGTCCCGCACCTGGACGTAGTTGACCCGGCCGTTCGAGATCAGCTCGAGCGTTCCGGACCAGCGGCGCTCGTACAGCGCCCGGAAGACCGCCTCGGCCGACGATGCGTCGAGCGGGGGGTCGACAGGCGCCTGTACGCAAGCGGCGTACATCGCGGCGAGCTGCTCGCTCGGCGCCTGGTGAAAAGCGATCTCCGCACGCTCGGCCTCGCCCTGGATGTGCTGCAGCGCCTGCGCGATCGGCACGGCGAAACGCCCGAGCGGCGTGAGCATCGCGGCGTTCACCACGTCGCCGCCGAGGAAGAAGACGAGGGCGACCTCGTCGGGAAGGTACGCGGCGAGGTACGCGTCCACCCTGCCGTCGCGGTCGCGCTTGCTGAACGCTATCAGGCCGTCCAGGTGCACGTACGGCACTCGCGTCCGGTGCATCAGGACCCGGCTGCGGGGGAACAGAAGGTCCCATAGCCGGACACTCGTGTCGGCGAGCACCGCGACGGACGCGCGCATCAGAGGTGCCGGTCGATCTTCCCGACGAGGTGCGCCTTGGGCATCGCGCCGATCACCGTGTCCACGCGCGCGCCATTCTTGAAGAACACCAGAGTCGGGATGGAGCGGACGTTGAATCGCATCGCCGTCTGCTGGCTCGCATCCACGTCCACCTTGGCCACCTTCAGTTTCCCGGCGTACTCGGTCGCCAGTTGCTCCAGCACGGGCGCGATGGCACGGCACGGACCACACCACTCCGCCCAGAAATCCACCACCACCAGACCCGGGTGCTGCTCCACCTCGGCCTGGAACGTGCCGTCCGTCACCGCGACCGGGTGCGACCCTGCCATGTCGTGAGACTCCGGGTTAGAATGACGCCATGATCCCGCCCGCACTCGCCGCCGAGCCCGGCGTGACGGTCGCCCACGTGGGCAGCGCCGTCACCAGCATCGCCGGGGCCGTGGCGTTCTACGGCGACGTCCTCCTAGGGGCTCGGGGGCCGCCGCGGGTTCTCCAGGGGCATCGCCGCCTCAAGCCCGATGTTCTCCACGATCCACCCGCCCGCGCGCTGGCCGACGACGGTGAACGGCACGCTCACGCGACGGTCTCCGCGGGTCAGCTCGACGGTGAGGATGCGGCGGCCCGGCGCGGGAGCCACCTGGTCCGACGGCGCGGCCAGGAACTGGAACGCGTCGTGCAGGAGCACCCGCTGCATCACGACGAGCCGGCGCTCCCGCTCCTGGGTGTTCCGGATCACGACCGTGCTCGGCCCGCGATCGGTGCCCCAGAGCTGGGCCATCCGGGCGACGTCGTTGCTGTTCACGGCCGCGAGGAACGCGGTCACCGCCGCTTCGGGCGCGGCGGGCGCCGGCTCACTCACGCGGACGCCCTGCCCGCTGCAGGCGGACTGCGTGAGGATCGCGGCGATGGCGAGGAATCGGTGCGAGGGGGCCACGCAGGGCGAAGCTAACCAGCCCCCGGGAGGCGAGCAAGCGTGAGACTCTACATCAACATCGACCATGCGGCGACGCTCCGGCAGGCGCGCCGGACGGACGAGCCGGACCCCGTCCGCCTGGCCGTTCTCGCGGAGCTGGCGGGGGCCGACGGCATCACCGTCCACCTGCGCGAAGACCGTCGGCACATCCAGGACCGCGACGTCGTCCTCCTGCTCCAGACGGCCCGCACGGTCGTGAACCTGGAGCTGGCGGCGACAGACGAGATGGTCCGTCTCGCCGCCGACCTCCATCCGCACCAGGCGACCCTGGTGCCCGAGCACCGCGAGGAGATCACCACGGAGGGAGGCCTCGACTGCGTGCAGGGCCAGGGGCGCGTCCGCGACGCGGTGGCCAGCCTGCGCGCCGCCGGCATCCGTACGAGCCTGTTCATCGACCCCGACACATCCGCGGTGGAGGCCGCCGCGGCGCTGGGGCCCGACGCCGTCGAACTGCACACGGGCCGATACGCCCACCACTGGCGGGAGCCCGATGCCTACCTGGAGGAACTGCGGCGGGCCGCGACGCGCGCCCGCACGGCCGGCCTCGCCGTGCACGCGGGGCACGGGCTGACGTACGAGAACGTGGGGCGAGTCGCGGCGCTGGCCGACGTCGAAGAGCTCAACATCGGCCACAGCGTGCTGAGCCGGGCGGTCTTCACCGGCATCGGAGAAGCGGTCCGCGAGATGCGCCAACACATTGACCGCGCGCGCGTTACGGCATAGCTTCGCACGGAATGGGCCAGCCCACGGCGATGCTCGATTTCTTCGTGCTCGAGGCGAGCGACTACCTCGAGCGCCTGGACGGCATCGCCCAGGCTCCGGCCGGCTCGGCCCCCTCTGGTGACGACTTCGTCCGCCTCGCGCGCGCCTACCGCGGCAGCGCGCTGATGGCCAGCCAGCAGGTGATGGCGCGGGCCGGTCAGGGCCTCGAGGCGGTCGCGCGCGCCGTCCGCGACGGCCGGATCGTTTGGGACGAGCGCGTCCGCGGCGAGGTCATCCGGGCCGTGGACGACTGCAAGATCCTCCTGCGCCGCGTGAAGACCCCCGATGCCGGCGACGCCCAGCGCGCCGAGGGGATCGGGCTGGGACTCGAGCGCCTTGCGGGTCGGCCTCCGGAATCGGCGGCCCGGGCGCCGCACGCCGGAGGACTCGACGCCGGCAGCCGCGCCTTCGTCGGCCGCGAAGCCGCGGCCATCGCCAGCACGCTCGACCGCGCCGCCCGCGCCCTCACTCTCGACCCCTCGTCCCGCGAGGTCCTGGGCGGCATCGCGCCGGCGATGTCGCAGCTCCGCGGCGTCGCGGTCGTCAACGACCTGCCTCCGCTCGCCGATCTCCTCGCCTGCGTGGACGGTGCGGTGAGACTGGTCCACGCCACGCCCGGCCCGGCGAGCGGGGAGGCGGCCGCCGTCTTCGATGCGGCGGCGAAGGCCGTTACGCGCGCGGCGCGGGAAGTGGTGGAGACGGGCCGCCCGACGGCGGAGAGCGGCGAGGCCCAGACGTTCGCCTCCGCGCTCCTGCGCACCTTCGTCCGCGTGGGCGAGCCGGTGCCGATCGAGTTGCTCTGCGCGGTGGAGTCCGGGCCGCACGTGGTGACCGCTGGCCAGCCACCCGCCGGGGGATCTGCCCCGTCACGGCTCGAGCTCGTGAGCCAGGGCGAGTTCCTCGCCGCCGCCGCCGGGGACCTCGGCCGCGCCGGTGGCGCCGCCCTCCGGGATCTGCGTCTCTTCGTGATCGGTGCGAGCCTCAAGCCCCTGGTCGAGACCGACGGCTCCATCCTCGGCCGCTCGCTGGCGGGCTTCGCCGAGGCGGGCTGGTGGGCCATCGGGTCGGGCTCCGCAGCCGCCGAGCCGGAACGGTTCGCGGAAGTCGTGAACGACGCTGCCGCGACGCTCCGCTCCGCCGACGACGGCGAGGAGTCGCGCCTCGCGCAGCTGCTCAACGCACACGCGAGCCGCCTGCTGCTGCGCCTGCCCTATCCGTTGCCCGAGGCCACGACGCAACCCGCGACCTCGGCGCCCGCACCACCCGCTGTGGCCGCCGCCGTGGACGAGGGCGGACTCCCGGCTTCGTGGTCCACGTACGAGACGCTGATCGCCGAACGAGGGCTCGCGGCCGGCTCCTTCAGCGAGTTCCTCGGCGCAGCGGCACCGGCTCCGGCGGCCGTGGCGCTCGCCCCCGAGCCGCCGATCGTGCCCATCGAGGACCTCGCCCCGAGCGAACCGGAAGTGGCCCCGATCGAGAGCCTTCTCTACGACCGCGAGGGCGCCCTCCGGCGCCTGCGCGAGATCCGCGCGGCACTCGACGCGGAGCCCGGGATGCGCGATCTCCTAGGCGAGGTGTTCGATCTCGTCGACATCGGCTTCGGCGCCGGCGCCTGAGACCGTCGGGAGGACCAGGTCGCGGGTCTGGCAGACCGCGCTCGGTCTCGGCGTTTCCGCGCTCTTCCTCTATCTCGCTCTGCGCGGGGTGTCCCTCTCGGTCATCGGCCGGGAGATCGCGCACGCCCACCTCGGCTGGTTCCTGGTCTCCGTCGTGCTTGCCACGCTCACCTTCCCCACCCGGGCGATGCGCTGGCAGATCATGCTGGCGAAGAGCGCCGGACAGGCGCGCCTGGGCCCGGTGTGGCAGGCCACGGCCATCGGCTTCATGGCCAACAACATCCTGCCCGCACGCGGAGGCGAGCTGGCGCGAGCCTACGCCGGGTCGCGCCTCGTCAACGTGCGCTTCACGACGGCCCTCGCGTCCATCGCCGTCGAGCGCGTCTTCGACGGGCTGATCATCGTGCTGCTCCTCTCGGTGGCCATCGCCGCTCCGGGATTCCCCGCCGACGCCACGATCGCGGGTAGAAGCCTCTCCAGCATCGCGGGGTGGACGGGCGGCGCCTTCGTGGCGCTGCTCGGCGTGCTGTTCGCGGTCGTCCACGCACCCGCCGGGGTCCTCGCCGTCTTCGCCCGCGTCGTGCGGAAGCTGCTCCCGCCGCGGAGCGCGGAGTTCCTCACCGGCCTCTCGCGCAACTTCATCGAAGGGCTCTCGATCCTCCGCGCGCCGCGCGACTTCGCGCGCGTGGTGGTGTGGTCGTTCGTCCTCTGGCTCGTCAACGGGGTCGCCTTCTACACGGGCTTCCTCGCGTTCCACATGGACAGCCTGCCGTTCACGTCCGCGCTGCTGCTGCAGGGGATCGTCGCGATCGGCGTCGCCATCCCCTCGTCGCCCGGCTTCTTCGGCCTCTTCGAGTATGCCTCGCGCGCCGGGCTCGGGCTCTACGGCGTACCGGCGGCCTCCGCGGTGAGCTTCGCCGTCGGCATCCACCTCGGCTGGTTCGTGCCCATCACCGTGATCGGCCTGTGGACGCTGGCGCGGGCGAACCTCTCGCTCGCCGACCTGCGCGGACAGAAGGAGGAGACGCCGTGACGCCCGTCAGCGTGCGCGCCGCCGCGCCCGCCAAGGTGAACCTCTGGCTCAGGGTCTTCGGCCGCGACGTGCGCGGCTACCACGCGCTCGAGTCGCTCTTCCAGCTCGTCGGCATCGCCGACGAGATCGTGGTGCGGCGCGCCGCGTCCGGCGTGCAGCTGGTCGGCGCGCCGCCGGAGCTCGGCCCGGCCGAACAGAACCTCGCCGTGCGGGCGGCCCAGCGGTTCCTCGCGGCGGCGCGCGTACCCGGCGGCGTCGCCATCACGCTCACCAAGCGCATCCCGTGGAACGCCGGCCTCGGCGGGGGATCGTCCGACGCCGCGGCCACTCTCAGGGCGTTGAACCTGCTCTTCGGGAACCCGGTGCCCACCGGCGATCTCCTTGAGATCGGCGCCGGGCTTGGCAGCGACGTGCCGTTCTTCCTGGCCGGCACACCGCTGGCGCTCGGCTGGGGCCGGGGCGAACGGCTGCTCGCGGTGCCCGCGCTCCCGGCGCGCCCGCTGCTAGTCGTGCCGCCACCCGCGCCGGTGAAGACTGCGGACGCGTACGCGTGGCTCGACAAGGACCGTGGCGCGGAGCACACCGGCGAGTGGGCGGCCGTGCTGCCCGCCGCCGCGTTGGCGTCGTGGGATGACGTGCGCCGCCTCGCGCACAACGACTTCGAGCCCACCGTCGCCGGGCGGCTCCCCGCGATCGGACACTGGCTCGACCGGCTCCGCGCGACCGGGGCGTTCCTCGTGTGCCTCGCCGGAAGCGGCGGCGCGATCGTCGCCCTCTACCAGACCGCCGCGCAGCGGGACGCCGCCTGGCAAGCGCTCGGCGCCGACAGCGCAGTGCTGAGGGCGGAGACGCTGGAGGCGGTGCCGGAACTGGTCGAGGAGGGGTGAGGCCTGCGCACTACTTGCCACTGCCCCCCTGTTCACTTGGAGCGGCGCGACGGTAGCTTTAGTGGCGGACTGATAGCGAGTACGCACTGCCCCCTCGTCCAATGGCAGGACTCCGGACTTTGGATCCGGGTATGATGGTTCGAATCCATCGGGGGCAATTGAGAAACGCAGCCGGGAGCCGGAAGCCTGTAGCCGGGAGGTCGATGCACGAGGGGCCGGGATATCCCGGCCCCTCGTCGTGCGGACGACAGTCGCGCCGCGTCGCCGCCGCCGGCCCTACCAGCTGCTCCCCAGCGCCCCCACCTCACGCTCCACCGCCTCGAGCACCTCGCAGCGCTCCACCGCCGCCGCCATCGCGTTGTGGTCCGGGAACAGTGGGCGGTCCACGTCCAGGTGCTCCACCACCTTGCGCACCGCCCCGTGCGCCGCGCGCACGCCCTTCCCCGTCGTGAAGTCGCGGAAGTCCAGCGCCTGCGCCGCCGCGATGAACTCGATCCCCAGCACGCCGTACGCGTTCTCCAAGATCTGCTTCGTCTTCAGGGCGCCGTTCATCCCCATGCTCACGAAGTCCTCCTGGTCGGCGGCCGCCGGGATGGACTGCACGTACGAGGGGGCGGACAGCATGCGCTGTTCCACGATGAGCATGTCGGCGGTGTACTGCGAGAGCATGTGTCCCGAGAACATCCCCGCGCCCTTCGTCAGGAACGCCGGGAGGCCCACCGACAGCGCCGGGTTGAGCAGTCGGTTGAGCCGCCGCTCGGAGAGTACGCTCACCATCGTCACCGCCGCACCCACCGTGTCGAGCGGCAGCGACACCGGCGTGCCCTGGAAGTTGGCGCCGGTGAGCACGAGGTTCTCCTCGGCGACGAAGATCGGATTGTCGGCCACACCGTTGAGCTCGATCTCGAACTGCGTCCGCGCGTAGGCGAGGACGTCGCGCACCGCACCGATGACCTGAGGCGTGGAGCGCATCGAGTAGGCGTCCTGCACCTTCACCTTCAACTTGCCGGTTACGAGGTCCGAGCCCTCCATCACCTTCCGCAGGTTCGCCGCGCACGTCATCGCGCCGCGGAAGCCGCGCAGCTCGTGGAGCTTGGCCTGATACGGACGCATGTTGGCGAGCAGCGCCTCGAGACTCATCGCGGCCGCGATCTCCGCCTGCCCGACCCAGCGCTCGATGTCGTACAGCAGCAGGCACCCGATACCGGTGATCAGGTTCGACCCGTTGATGGCCGCGAGGCCGTCGCGGGCGTGCAGGCCGGGGATCGGGATGCCCGCCTTCTCCAGGCCGGCCTTCGTCGCCATCCGCTCGCCCTGGTAGAAGCACTCGCCCTCCGCCATCAGCGAGAGCGCGACCTGGCTCATCGGGGAGAGATCCCCGCACGCGCCGACGCTGCCCTTCTCGCAGGCGATGGGGGTCACCCCGCGGTTGAGCATCGCGATGTAGCTGAGCGTGATCTCCGGACGACAGCCGGAGAACCCGCGCGCGTGCACCGCCACCCGCGAGAGCATCGCCGCCCGGACGTGCTCGACCGGTGCGGGCTTCCCGATGCCCGCGGCGTGGTTGTAGATGAGGTAGCGCTGGAACTGCTGGACCTGGTCGTCGGTGAGCGCGACATCGGCGAGCTCGCCGATGCCCGTGTTGACGCCGTACATCGTCTCGTGCGCCAGGACCTTCCTGTCGAGCATGGCCCGGCAGACCTTGATCCTCTCGAGGGCTTCGGGGGCGAGTTCGACCTGCTCGCCGTGTCGCGCCACACGCACCACGTCCTCGATCGACAGGCGCTGGCCGGTACCGATGCGGATCATGCGCTGCTCCCTCCCCCCCCCTGGCGACACTGTCCGACTTCGCACGACTCGCGCGGTCCGACCGCAACGACCGTGCCCCGTGAGCACGGCGCGCTCTCCGTCCGTAAGATAGCGCGTCTACTCGCGCTGTCCGAGCGCCTCCCGAACCGCACTGGCGAGCTGTTCAGCCGTCCAGGGCTTCCTGAGGAACGGTACGGCGGGGTCCAGCACCCGGTCTCTCGCTCCCTCGGGGAACGCGTACCCGCTGGTGAAGATGAACGGCGGGCGCTTCCCCTCCAGGCCCAGCGCGTCGTAGAGGCCGATGCCGTCGAGCCTGGGCATCAGCAGGTCCGTCACGACCAGCCGGATCTCCCCCGGGCGGGAGCGGTAGAGTTCCAGCGCCTCCAGGCCATCGGCGGCGGACAGCACCCGGTACCCAAGGCGCGTGAGGGCCAACTCGGCGGCCCCTCGCACCGGGGGGTAGTCCTCGACGAGGAGGATCGCGCCGGCCTCGCCGGGCACCGCCGCGTCGGGCTGGACGACCGCCGGAGCGGGCGCCGCGTCGGCGTGCGCGGCCGGCAGAGAGAGCCGCGCGGTGGTCCCCGCGCCGGGCGCGGACGCAATGCTGATCTCTCCCCCATGCTGCTGCACCAGCCCGTACACCATCGACAGGCCGAGGCCCTTGCCGGAGCCGGGCGGCTTGGTCGTGAAGAACGGCTCGTAGGCCCTGCCCAGCGTCTGCGCGTCCATCCCGCAACCGCTGTCGGTGACGGTGATGCACACGTGCGGCAGCGCCTGCACGGCGCTCGTGGCCGCGTCCGCCGCCGCGCCCGCGTCGGCGCGGGATACCGTCAATGTCAGCGTGCCGCCGCCCGTCATCGCATCCCGCGCGTTCGTCGCCAGGCTGAGCAGCGCCTGCTGGAGCGCCGCGGCGTCGGCCAGCACCGACGGCACGTCCGCGTCGGCGCGCACTTCCACCGCGATCGTCTCGGGAAACAGCGACCGCAGGCTCACCGCCAACTCGCTCACCAGCGCGACGGGGTCCGTCGGCCGGATGACGAGACGCCGGCGCCGGCCGAACGCGAGGAGGCTGTCGACCACGGCGGCGCCGCGCCCCACCGCGGCGACGATGGCGTCGAGGCCGCGGCGCACCAGCGCGCTCGCGCCGCGCTCCTCCTCGACGAGCATCGTCGCGCTCAGCAGGATCACGGCGAGGAGGTTGTTGAAGTCGTGGGCGATGCCGCCCGTGAGTTGTCCCACCGCCTGAAGCTTCTGGGCCTCCCGCAGCTGTTCCCGCAGCTCCGCGTCGCGGGTCACGTCGCGCACCATCCAGACGAAATGCGTCACCTCTCCGGATGGGGCGCGCAGCGGCGTGATCCGCTGGTGGGCGCGGAAGCCGCCGCGGTCCTTCCGGTGCAGGACGCCTTCGCCCTCCCAGGCGTCGCCCCGCTCGAGCACCTTCACGACGGCGCCGAAGTAGCCGGTGTCGTCCGGACCCACCAGCAGTTGCCGGACCTGGCGGCCGGCCACGTCCGAGGCCGACCACCCGGTGATGGACTCGAAGGCGGGGTTCACAAACTCCACCACGCCGCCACGGTCCGTGAACGCGATGCCGTCGCTCGCCTGCTCCACAGCCGCGGCGAGCCGCCGGTTCCGCGCTTCAGCCGTGCGCCGTTCCGCCACGTACTCTCGCCGGCGGAGCACCAGCGCGCCGCCGAGCCAGCCGGTGAGGACGAGCAGCGCGACGAGCGGGACGAAGACCGCGGGCTGCAGGAGGAGCGGCGGAGCGATCGTGAAGCGCGCCGCCGCGCGGCCGGAGACGTTTCCCAGCCAGTCGCGCGCCTCCACCTCGGCGAGGTGGCGCCCCGAACGGGGACTCTCGAGCGCCAGCGCGCGGTCGGTGGTCCACTGCGACCACGCGCCGCTGTCCACCCGGGCACGCGTGAGGATCCGCGTGGAAGTCGGCCAGCCGAGGAACCCGTCCGCCCTCCAGCGGATCTCCGCGCGGTCGCGCGCCAGCTCCGGGCGGGAGAGTATCTGGACCCGCACGTCGTGGGCCCGCGCCTCGGCGAGGTTCAGGACGTCGAGCCCGGCCCCGACGGTGCCGATGTAGACCCGGTCCGCCGTGGGCAGCACCGGCCAGATCTGGAGGCCGGTCAGGCCGTCGTCCATCCGCAGCGGCGTGCAGGTGCCGTCCCGGCAACGCGCCAGCCCGCCCGTCGTACTGACCCAGAGCGCCCCGTCCGGCGCGACCTGTACGTCCCACACTTCGTCGCTCGACAGCCCGTCGGCCGTGGTCAAGTAGCGCAACTCTCCCCGCGCATTGAGCGACCCGAGCCCGCCGAACTGGTGGGCGAACCAGACGCGCTGCTGGCCGTCCACCGCGACGGCGAACACCCGGTCGTTGAAGAGCCCGTCGGCCGTGGCCCAGTGGCGCCAGACGCCGCCCCGATACCGGCTCAGGCCCCGCGCCGTTCCGAACCACAAGGTGCCGTCCGGGCTCTCCGCCACACCGTACACGCGGCCGCTCTTGAGTCCCTCCCGAACCCCCCAGCGGGTGAACCGGCCTCGCTCCAGCACGAACGCCCCCGGCCCCTCCGCAGTCCAATCATTCGGAGCCCCCGCCGGAGGCCTGCCGAGGCCCAGGAACCACAGGCGTCCGTGGCGATCCTTCACTATTCGGTGGATCCGTGACGCGCCGAGCCCATCGCGCGCGCCGAAGCGGCGCCACGCCCGTCCGTCCCAGCGGAGGGCCCCGATGGGCGAATAGCCGCTCGACAGCCAGACCCGCCCGCTGTCATCCTCCGCCACGCCGGTCACGCTCGACAAGGACACGCCCCCCGCCTCACGGATCCACTCTCGCCGTCCGTCGGGACGCAACACCTGGGCGCCCGCCTCGGTGCCCATCCACACCGATCCGTCCCTCGTCCGCAGCACGGCGTTGACCAGATTGCGAGGGTCGGCGGGGCTGGAGCGCCAATAGGTCCACAGCCGCGATGACGCGCGGTAGAGGTACAGCCCGCCCTCGCCGCCGGCCCAAAGGTCGCCGTTCGACGCGTACCGCACCGCCAGGATGGCGCCGATGCCGGCCGGCACGGGCAACCACCGCCAGAGCCCGCGCTCGCGGACGCTGAGATCGAGCGACGCGTAGGCCACGGCGGCGGCGCCGTTCGGGCCCACGTCTCCCGCCGCGGCCGGACTCTGCGGGGGTGCGCGACTCTGCACCAGCGGGCCGTCGTCGTCCCACTCCCAGAGTCCGCCGTCCGGCCACGGCCTTTGCCGCACGACGATGCCCCGCCCATCCGTACCCACCGCGAGAACCCGGATTGACCACGGTCCAGGGACACTCGGGAGCCGGAGCCGCCACGTCGCCCCTTCCTGGGCGAAGAGTCCGCGCTCGGCCGCTACCCAGCATCCACCCGCACGCGACCCCCACAATCCGCTCACGTAACCCGAGGGCAGTCCCTGCCGCGGACCGACCCTCCGGCACGCGCTCCCGACGCAGGCGTACAGGCGGAACGCCGAGAGGACGAGGATGGAATCGCCGCCGGCCGGAACCGCTCGCTCCACCCTGAGGGGCCGCGCGCCCTCGGCCACCGGGATGGCGCGGAACCCCGACGTGTCGCCACGGTAGAGGGTGCTGTCGGCCACCACGAGCACACCGCCCCGCCGATCGGGCTCCATCTGGACCACCCGAACGCGAGGCATCCCCAGAGCCGCGGGGATCGCACGCCACCGGTATCCGTCGAACCAGGCCAGTCCCTTGTCGGTGCCGGCCCAGATAACCCCGTCCGACGTCTCGCCGAGGGCGCTGACGCGCGTGCCGGGGAGGCCGGCGTCGGCGGCGAACGCGATCCACCGCCACACCTCCGGGGACCTCGGCGACTGCGCCGCGGCCGGGCAAGCCGCGGCCACGGCCACGCACACCGTGAGCACGAAGCTGTTCCTCAGCGCTCGCTCGCCGCGAGCCACCGCAACCCACTCCCGCAAGAACCCTCCCTCCACCATCGGTTCCGCAAACCCGCCCGGTCCCGTCTCTCTGCGGCTTCCCCGGCGCGAAGCGAGCCCCCCGGTCCGGAAACGAAAACTGACCAACCCCCGGGGCCTTGTGTCGCCTCGGTGCCGGTCAGCGGATCTCTGCCATGCAAGTGTCGGCCAGGCCAAGTGGCGCTCCTGCCTTCTCGGCCCTCCGCTGACAAGTTAGCCTGCCCGGCGCGGCCTCGCCATGTGAAAAGGCGCAGCGGCCCGTGAGGGTTCCCTCACGAATCGGCGCGGCGTTTCGCCGCGCCACCACGCTCCCTACCATCCGCCGCCGCACGGGGTTAGCTTCAAAGGTTAACATGGCCGAAGTCTCGCTGTCCAAGAGCCAGCTGATGCTCCTCGCGGGGACGGCCAACCGCGCCCTCGCCGAGGAGATCGCGACCCACCTGAAGCAGCCACTGTGCCAGGTGACGATCCGGCGATTCGCGGACGGCGAGTTGTTCGTCAAGATCGACGAGAACGTGCGTGGGCGGGACGTGTACATCATCCAGCCCACCAACCCGCCGGCGGAGCACGTCTTCGAGCTGTTGCTCCTGATCGACGCGGCGCGGCGGGCGAGCGCGGCGCGGGTCACCGCGGTGATCCCGTACTTCGGGTACGCGCGGCAGGACCGCAAGGACCAGCCGCGGGTCGCGATCAGCGCGAAGCTGATGGCCAACATCATCAGTTCGGCCGGGGCGGACCGGGTGCTGGCGATGGACTTCCACTCGCACCAGCTCCAGGGGTTCTTCGACGTCCCGGTGGACCACCTGTACGCGGCACCGGTGCTGACGGCGCACTACCGCCTGAAGCGCCTGCACGACCCGGTGATCGTCGCGCCGGACGTCGGTTCGGCCAAGATGGCGCGCGGCTTCGCGAAGCGGCTCAACGCCTCGCTGGCCATCATCGACAAGCGGCGGACGTCGGCCAACATCGCGGAGGTCGTGAACGTCGTGGGCGACGTGGAGGGCAAGGACTGCCTCATCCCCGACGACCTGATCGACACGGCGGGCACGGTCAGCGAGGCCGCGTCGGCCCTGAAACGCCTCGGCGCGCGGCGCGTGTACTGCTGCGCGACGCACGCCCTCTTGTCCGGGCCGGCGGTGCAGCGGCTCCGCGACGCGCCCATCGATGAGATCGCGGTCACGAACACCATCGCCCTGCCCGAGGACCGGAAGTTCGAGAAGCTGGTGGTGCTCTCGGTCGGCAGCCTGCTCGCGCAGGCGATAGCCAACACGCACCGGGACAAGTCGGTTTCGTCGTTGTTCGACTAGAAGCGAGGGACGAGGGGCGAGGGGCGAGGGGCAAGGGGCAAGAGCCCCGCTCCCAACCCCTGGCCCCTAACCCCTAACCCCTAACCCCTGTTGTTGAGTGGAGTGCAAGATGGCCCAGCCCGCTATGCTCACCGCCGAACTCCGCACCGTCCACGGCACGGGCGAGATGCGCCGTCTCCGCCGTGCCGGCCGCACTCCCGCGGTCATCTACGGCCACGGCCGCGAGCCCGCCGCGCTGTCGGTGAGCAGCTTCGAGCTGGGTCGCCTGCTGCAGTCCATCGTGCCGGCCAGCACGATCGTGGACCTGACGGTCGGCGAGAGCGTCCACAAGACGCTCATCCGCGAAGTGCAGCGCCACCCGCTGCGACCCGGCATCGTGCACGTGGACTTCTACGAGGTCCGCGCCGACGAGAAGATCACGCTCGACGTCCCGGTCCACCTCGTCGGCATCCCCGACGGCGTGCGCAACCAGGGCGGGATCCTCGACCAGGTGCTGCGCACCGTCGAGATCGAGGTCCTGCCGGCCGAGATCCCGGAGCGCGTCGAGCTCGACGTCTCGCTGCTCACCATCGGCAAGGCCCTGGCGGTTTCCGCGCTCGTCATCCCGAACGCGAAGATCCTCACGGACGCGAACCTCACCGTGTGCACCGTCGTGGCGCCGCGGGTCGAGGAAGTCGTCGCGCCGGTGGCTGGTGCCGTGGTGGAGGGCGCGCCGGTCGAGGGTGTGGCGGCGGCGGTCGAGGGTGCGGTGGCGGCGGAGCCGGTCGAGCCCGAGCTCATCCGGAAGCGCAAGCCGTCCGAGGACGAACCGGAAGAGAAGAAGTAGCGAGCGGAGCCTTCTGAAGCTCATCGTCGGGCTCGGCAACCCCGGCGCCGCGTACGCCGCTACCCGGCACAACGCCGGGTTCTGGCTCGCCGACGCGCTGCAGGCCCGGTGGGGGCTCCCCAAGTTCCGCCGCCAGGGCCCCGCCCTGGCCACCTCCGGCCAGACGCCGGCCGGCGAGGTCTACCTCCTCAAGCCGCAGACGATGATGAACGCCTCGGGGGCCGCGCTGCGCGGCCTCCGGGCAGCCGCGCCCGAGGATCCCCTCGATGACCTGTTCGTGCTGGTGGACGACGTCGCCCTGCCCGCCGGCGTCTTCCGGGTGCGGGCCAGTGGCTCGGCGGGCGGGCACAACGGACTCAAGAGCGTCGAGGCCTCCGTGGGCACGCGCACGTACGCACGCCTGAGGATCGGCGTCGGACCCGCGCCGCCGCTGTACGATGAGGACGACCTGCCCGACTTCGTCCTTTCGCCGCTCCCGAGCGCGGAGCACGAGGCGGTGGTCGCACTCCTGCCCGTCATGGGCGACGCGGTCGAATGCTGGATGAGCGAGGGCGCGGAACGGGCGATGGCGAAGTTCAACCGGCGGCCCGCGTCCGAGGAATGACCCGGCGTCTCCCCGAAAGGACCTCCACTCCATGTCCCTGACCTGGCTGCGCTCCACCGGTCCGCGTCGCACCATGCTGGCCTTCGCGATCACCTTCGTGGCCGCCCTCGCGGTGTTCAGCGCCCCGCGGTTTGTGTGGAATACCGCGACATCGGCGCGCGCCCAGACGCCGGCGGCGGACGCACCGGCGCACAGGGGCACCGGCGCACCGACGGCCGCGATCGTTCCGGCGGGCGCCGCAGCAGCCAGTCAGCCGTCAGCCGTCAGCGATGCCGCCGCTCCCTCAGCCGCGCCGGCACCGGTCCCGCTCACGACGCGGCTCACCGGCATTCTCGGGATGGCGCTCATCCTCGCCATCGGCTACGCGCTGTCGCGGCACCGCAAGGCCATCCGCTGGTCCACCATCGCGTGGGGGCTCGGGCTGCAGATCACCTTCGCGGTGTTCGTGCTGAAGGTGCCCTTCGGTCAGCGCCTGTTCGCGTGGCTGGGCGCCGTGGTCACCCGCATCCTCGGCTTCAGCTACGCCGGCTCGTCGTTCGTGTTCGGCGAGATCGGCAAGCAGGGCTCGAGCATCGGCGTCGTCTTCGCCTTCCAGATCCTCCCGGCCATCATCTTCGTCTCGGCGCTGTTCGCGATCCTCTACTACCTGGGCGTGATGCAGGTGGTCGTGCGGGCGATGGCCGTCGTGATGAACAAGCTGATGCACGCGAGCGGCGCGGAGAGCCTCAACGTCGCGGCGTCCATCTTCATGGGCCAGACCGAGGCGCCGCTCACCATCCGGCCGTTCCTCAACAAGATGACGCGCTCGGAGCTGATGACGGTGATGACCGCCGGGATGGCCCACGTCTCGGGCTCCATCATGGCGGCGTACATCGCCTTCGGCATCGAGGCGCGGCACCTACTCACCGCCGTGATCATGACGGCGCCCGGCACGATCCTGATGGCCAAGCTCCTCGAGCCCGAGACCGAGACGCCGGAGACGATGGGGGAGGTCAAGCTCGACATCCCGAAGACCGACGTGAACGTCGTGGACGCGGCCTCGCGCGGCACCGGCGAAGGGCTCCACCTGATGCTGAACGTCATCGCGATGCTGATCTCGTTCATCGCGATCGTGGCGCTGCTCAACGGCCTGTTCGGCTGGGTGCACAGCCTCGCGGCGTGGTTCCCGGCGAGCCTCCAGGTCGTGCTCGGCTGGATCGGCCGCCCCATCGCGTGGGCGATGGGCGTCTCGTGGCACGACAGCGGCGCGGTGGGCGCCCTGCTCGGCACGCGCGCCGTGCTGAACGAGTTCATCGCCTTCGCGGACCTCGGCGCGATGCGGGCCGCGCTCGACCCGCGGTCGTTCACGATCGCGTCGTTCGCGCTGTGCGGGTTCGCGAACATCAGCTCGGTGGGCATCCAGATCGGCGGGATCGGCGCGCTGGCGCCGGAGCGGAAGCACGACCTCGCGCGGCTCGGCTTCCGCGCGATGCTGGCCGGGACGCTGGCGAACTTCATGTCGGCGACGATTGCGGGGATACTGCTCTAGAAGCAGGTGAGGGGGTGAGAGGTGAGGGGTGAGGAGCCACGCGGGACGCGCGTCTCGCGTCTCCTCTCACTTCTAACCTCTTACCCCCTCACGCTTCATGCTTCCCTGCTGACGACAACTCCCTCCGCCAACCCGGCATCCAGCGCCACCCTCGCGTATCCCATCCGTACGACCATCGCCGGCCACCGCCGCTCCACTTCCAGTTCCACGCCCGGCAAAACGCCCAGCGCGAGCAACCTCCGGAGGTCGGCGCCGTTCGGCGACACCAGGCGGCGCACCGTCCCGCGCGTCCCGACCTCCAGCGCGGCCAGGGTCTCGGGCAGGTAGAAATCCGAGGCGATGGGGCAGCCCGAGCACCCCGCGGTGGTACCGCACATCGTGCACTTCATGCCCAGCCTCCGACGGCCCGCAGCAGCCAGCCGACCACCCCACCCACCGAGAAGGCCACGCCCGTGGCGACGACCAGCACAGTCAGCGCCATCCGCGGCCCGCGCTCCTTGCGCATCATCAGGAACTGCGCGATGCACGGCACGAACAGGGTGATCGTCACCGCCGCCGTGGTGAGCCCGGCCGGCCCGAGCACGCCGGCGCGCGCCAGATCGAACAGCCCCGCCGCGCCGAAGTCGCGCCGGAAGAAGCCGTACAGGAAGGCGGGCGCCGCCTCGTTGGGGAGACCGATGAGCCGTACCACCGGCTCGAGGAGACGCGTGGCACCGCGCAAGGCCCCGGTCAGCTCGCCGACCCACAGCAGCGCGCTCGCGAGCAGGAAGAGGGGGAAGATCTCCGCGAAGTACCAGCGCACCCGCGTGCCGGTCTTGACAAGCACGTTGCGCAGCACCGGCAGCCGGAGCGGCGGCAGCTCCAGATAGAAGCTCGGCGGCTCGCCCGGCAGGAGCCGCGCGGCGAGGTAGCCCACGAAGACGAAGACGCCGAGCAGCACGCCGATCCACACGGCGACGGCCGAGGGGTAGACGCTGAGGATCCCCAGCACGACGCCGAGCTGCGCCGAGCACGGGATGGCGAGCGCGAGGAGCAGCGTCACGATGATCCGCTCGCGGCTCGTCTCGAGGGTGCGCGTGACGAGTGTCGCCATCGTGTTGCACCCGAAGCCGAGGACGAGCGGGATGACGGCGCGCCCCGAGAGCCCGATGCGCTTGAGGCCGCGGTCGAGGAGCAGCGCGAGGCGCGGCAGGTAGCCGCAGTCCTCCAGCAGGGCGAACACCAGGAAGAAGGCGCCGACGATCGGCAGCACGATCGCCACGGCATAGCGCACGCCGAGGGTGAACAGTCCGTACGGGCCGACCAGGAGGTCCCGCACCGGCGCCCACGGGACGAGGCCCCGCACCGCGGCGGCGACCGGCGGAATGATCCACCGTGCGAAAACCGCGCTCTCGATCCAGTTCACGGCCGTCTGGGCGCCGAAGCCGCCTACGAACTTGTAGAACCCCGCGTACAGCACGAGCAGAACGATGGGGAAGCCGGTCCACGGAGAGAGCAGGACACGATCGAGCGCCGCTCCGCGGCGGCGCCGCGCCGTCGGCGCCTCGGGAACCACGCCTTCCAGCAGGGCGAGCACCATCCGGCGCCGCGCCGTCGCCAGGGCCACGGCGAACTCCTCCGCACTCCTCCACTGCGCGTCGCGCGCGGCGACGGCCTCCCGCCAGCGGACCGGGTCTCCCTCGGCGAGCGAGGCCGCGAGATCCGGATCGCCGCACAGCGCGAGCTCGGCGACCAGGGTCGATCCCGCGTCGCCCGCCAGCGGCGAGGCGGCAGCGGCGAACGGGTGCGGCAACCCCCAGCCATCGGTCGGCACCGGCGCCGCGAACGCCGCAGCCGCCAGCGCGTCGACACCCTCACCCGTCGTCGCCACGGTGCCCACGACCGGAATCCCGAGCCGTTCCGCGAGCAGCGGCAGATCGGGTGCGATGCCGCGCGAGCGAGCTTCGTCCATGTGATTGCAGGCGAGGACCAGCGGCTTGCCCGTCGCGAGGAGCTGGAGCGTCAGGGGGAGCGCACGGTCGAGGTGCGAGGCGTCCACGACGTGGACGATGACGCGCTCGTCCGCGCCGAGGACTTCGCGGCGCGCCACCCGCTCCTCCTCCGTGACCGCGAGCAGCGAGTACATCCCCGGGCAGTCCTCGACGCGCACCGCGCGGCCGTCCCGGTCCCGCGTCCCCGACGTCACCTCGACCGAGGTGCCCGGGTAGTTCGACACGGTGGCGTAGACACCCGTTAGCCGTCCGAACAGCGCGCTCTTCCCGACGTTCGGCGCACCCACGAGCAACCAGCGGTCCGCCCCGGCTCCGGGCAGGGCCGCTGCGGCAGGCGGCGTCAGGACGCCAGCTCGAGGAGTCACGGCGGGATATCCATAGTTGAAATCGGTTCTCAACCAATCTAACACGAGGCGGGGCGAAAGTCGCGCCGTCACCTTTCGGCTTCCGGCTCCCGGCTCCCGGCTTCCGGCTTCCGGCTTCCGGCTCCCAGCTTCCTCCAGCTTCCGGCCGCCCGCCCCACCCGCTACCTTTTCAGGCACCCACATACCACCTGCTCCCGCCGGCACCAGGCGGGGGCCGTCACGACCAAAGGGAGGTGTCTGTGACCCGTCGCTACGAAGTGGTCTACATCTTCGACAGTGCGCTGGAGGAGCCCGCCATCAACGAACGGCTGGGCCGCTTCCACGCGCTCCTCGGTGAGGGGATCGAAGTGGCAGTCAACCATTGGGGCAAGCGTACCCTCACGTATCCCATCAGGCGGAAGGAAACCGGCTACTACGTGGTCGCGCAGTTCGACGCGGCCGCGGACAAGCTGCCGGAGTTCGAGCGCGCCTTGAAGCTGGACGAGTCGATCCTCCGGTTCCTGATGGTGCTGGCGGAGAGCGAGGCTGCGACCGTGCGCGTGCCGCTCGCGGCGGCCGTCGCCGCCGCGGTGGAGGAGGAGGAAGAGTGAGAACGCGGAGCAAGACCTGCCCGGTGTGTGAGTCGGGCGCCCGAGTGCTCGACTACAAGGACGAACGGACGTTGGGCCGGTTCCTGACCGACCGCGGCAAGATCCTGCCGAGCCGCCTGTCGGGGATGTGTGCGCGGCACCAGCGTCAGCTTTCCACCGCCATCAAGCGGGCGCGGCAACTCGCGCTGCTGCCCTACATCAAGGGGTACGGCCAGTAACCTGAAGTGGCGGCCGGTCGTGCTCGGCGCGATCGCCTATCTCGGCATCGCGTTCGTCAGTCCGTTTGCGCTGGTCGCCGTGCCGCTCGCGGTGTATCTGGTCGCGCAGCGGCCGGCGCGGCGCGACGCGATCGTCGCCGTGCTCGTCGCCGCCGCCGCCGCGTCTCTCGCGCTCGCCGGCCCGGCGGATCCGTTCGCCGCGCTGGAGGGCGCCTGGTTGGTGCTCCTCGCGGGCGCCCTCGGGATCGTGCTGGTGGCCCGGCCCGGCCGCTCGTTCGTGCCCACGGCCTTGCTTGTGCTGGCTCTGGCGGCCGGTGCGGCCGCGTTGCTGGTGTGGCTGACGCCGCTGTCGTGGCCGGAGATCACCTGGCGCGTGACGCGCCATTTCGGGCTCCAGGCGCGGATGCTCCTGGGGCAGATCGCCCAGGCGGCCGAAGCGGCGGGCGGCGACGCGCCCGCGTTCGTCGCCACGCTGGAGCGGTCGGTGGAGAGCGGCATCCGGATGGCGAGCGGGGTCTTCCCGGCCCTCCTGCTGCTGCAGTCATTCGCCGCGCTGGCGCTGGCCTGGACGCTCTACCAGCGGGTCGCCCGCGCCCCCCAGGGCGCGCCGCTCGCGCGGCTGCGGGAGTTCCGGTTCGACGACAACCTGATCTGGGGCATCGTGCTGGCGCTCGTCGGCGTCCTGGTCCCGCGGATCGTCGGCGTCGGTGTGCTCGGAGGCAACCTGGCGGTGTTCTTCGGCGGGCTCTACACGGTGCGCGGGGTCGCGGTGGTGGCGGCGCTGGCCGCGGCCGCGGGGATCGAAGGGCTGCTCGCGACGGCGGGGGCCACGCTGATCGTGCTGTTCCTCGCGCCTCTGGCGGCGATGGCCGCCTTGGCGCTTGGTGTGACCGATACCTGGGTGGACTGGCGGCGCCGCCTCAAGCGCGCGGCCGGCCCCCGTTGAGAGGAGACGGCAGATGGACATCATACTCCGGCGGGACGTCGAGAAGCTGGGCCGCACCGGTGACCTCGTCACGGTCAAGGACGGCTTCGCGCGGAACTACCTCCTGCCGCACGGCTTCGCCTACCTCGCCTCGGAAGGCAACCGGCGGCGGCTGGAGGCGGAGTCCAGGCAACACGCGCGGAAGGCCGGCGTCCAGCTGGAGTCGGCGCGCGATGTGGCATTGCGTCTCGAGGCGGTCTCGCTCACCTTCACGATGAAGGCTGGCGAGGGCGACAAGCTCTTCGGGTCGGTCACGGCGGGGGACATCGCCGAGCGCCTGCACGCCGAGGGCTTCGAGGTGGACAAGAAGACGGTGGAGCTGCACGAACCCATCAAGGCGCTGGGCGTCTACAAGGTGCCGATCCGCCTGCACCACGACGTCAAGCCGGAAGTCCGGGTCTGGGTCGTCAAGGAGTGACCCTTGGGCATCGCGATCGGGTACGTTGACGGCCCGCGCCTCCGACGCTCGCTCGTGGCGGCGGCGGAGTGGGTCGGGGCCGGACGGGAAGAACTGAACCGCATCAACGTGTTCCCGGTGCCGGACGGTGACACCGGGACCAACTTCACGTTGACGATGCGGTCGATCACCGAGGCGCTGCACCGGCTGCGTCCCGAGGCCACGCTGGCGGAGGTGGCGCACGCGGCGGCGGAGGCCTCGGTGATGGGGGCGCGGGGCAACTCGGGCATCCTGCTCTCGTATTTCGTCGTCGGGTTCCGCGAGGCGATCGGCCAGCGGGTCTCGATCACCGCGCACGAGCTCGCGGCCGCGCTGCGGCGCGGGTTCGAGCGGCTCGCCGACGGGCTGAGCAACCCGGTCGAAGGCACGATCCTCACCGTCTGCCGGGCCGCCGCTGAGGGCGCCGAGCGGGCCGCGCGCGAGGAGCAGGACCTCTACCACGTCGTCCGCCGCACCCTCGCCAGCTCCGAGGAAGCTCTGCAGCGCACGCCGGAGCTGCTAGCAGTCCTGAAGCAGGCCGGCGTCGTGGACGCCGGCGGCAAGGGCTTCGTCCGCGTGCTCCAGGGCATCATGCGGCTGATCCACGGCCACCCGCTCGCGGAGGTCGAGATGCCGCGCCTCGTCGGCGCGGCACCCGCCGCCGGCGTGCAGGTCGAGGCGGGCGAGGACTACCAGTTCTGCACCGAGGTGCTGGTGAAGGGCGACACCCTGCCCGGCGCCGTCACGGTCCGCGCCATCCTCTCCGGCCTCGGCGGCTCGCTGCAGGTCGTGCGCACCGAGGACCTGCTCCGCGTCCACATCCACACCAACGATCCGCAGCAGCTCTTCGCGCTGGCGGCGCCGTGGGGCGAGGTGCTCACCACCAAGGCCGACGACATGCGGGAGCAGCACCGTCTCCTCGCCGCCGAGGTGTGCCGGAGCACCGTCGTCATCTGCGACTCCGCCTGCGACCTGCCGGACGAGGTGCTCGACCGCTTCGGCATCGGGCTCGTCCCGCTGCAGCTCATCCTGGGCGACACCATCCTCGAGGACCGGATCGGCATCACCCCGGCTGAGTTCTACGCGAAGCTCCGCGAGGGAACCATCCAGCCCAGCACGAGCCAGCCGCCGCCCGCGACCTTCACGGCGGCGTACGAGCACGCCCGCGCCAGCGCCGACGAGGTCGTTGTGATCACCCTCGCTTCGGGCCTCTCCGGCACCTACGACAGCGCCGCCGCCGCCCGCCGGAGCTTCGCCCCTGGCGGCGTGCACCTGGTGGACAGCCGCAGCGCGTCGTTCGGCATCGGGCTCCTCACGCTCCGCGGCGCCGAGCTCGCGGAGGCGGGCTGGCGGGGCGCGGAGCTGGCCCGCGAGCTGGAGCGGGTCCGCGACCAGTCGGGGATGCTGCTGACCGTCGACACGATGGACAGCCTGCTGCGCTCGGGGCGCGTCTCGCGCTTCAGGGCCTTCCTCGCCGGGTTCCTCGACCTCAAGCCCGTCCTCACGATGGACCGCGAGGGCAAGATCGTGCCCGTGGACCGGGTGCGCGGGCGCGAGGCCCTCTTCCAGCGGGCGCTGGCCTTCGTCGTCCAGCGGGTGCCCAAGAACGTCCAGCGCCTGCGGTTCGGCGTGGCGCACGCGGACTGCCTGGATGTCGCCGAGCGGATCCGCGACGCGCTGCTCGCGCAGTACCAGCCGCTCGACGTGTTCGTCGGGCCCGCCACTTCCGTGCTGGGAACGCACGTCGGGATCGGCGCCTGGGCCATCTTCTGGCAGGTGGAGGACGGCACACCGGAGCGCCCCGGGAACAAACCGGCCGCCGCAATGCTATGAGAACTGGAACGGGGGCCCGCCCGTCCCGGCCTCGGCGGCCCGTCCGCCGCACCGGCGACGGGGCGGAGCTCTCCGCCGCCCTGGCCGCCTGCCAGGAGCGCAAGGCGGTGGACGGAGTGGTACTCGACCTGGTTGGGCTGACCGACGCCACCGATCACTTCGTGATCGTCTCGGGCACATCGAACACGCACGTCCGGGCCATCGCCGAGCACGTTGTCGAGACGTTGCGCGAGGTGGGCGCCCGCGTGCACCACGTCGAGGGGCTGTCCGCGGGCCGCTGGGTGCTGCTGGACTTCGTGGACTTCGTGGTCCACGTCTTCCATCCGGCCCTGCGGGAGTTCTATCAACTCGAGCGGTTGTGGGGCGATGCGCCGTACCGCCCGTTCGGGAGGGGAGAGGAGGCCTGATGCGCCGTTGGTGGTTCGTGGTGGCGATCGCCGCCCTGCTCGTGCCGGGCACGGCACGCGCCCAGTACTTCGGGCAGAACAAGGTCCAGTACCGGAACTTCCGGTTCCAGATCATCCGGACCGAGCACTTCGACGTCTACTACTACGCCGCCGAGCGCCCCGCCGCCCTGGACGCCGCCCGGATGGCGGAGCGTGGCTACGCGCGGCTGTCGCGGATGCTGAACCACCAGTGGCGGGAGCGTAAGCCGCTCATCCTGTACGCGTCGCAGTCCGACTTCCAGCAGACCAACACCATCGGCGGGGACCTCGGCGAGGGCACCGGCGGCGTCACCGAGTTCTTCAAGCATCGGATAGTGCTGCCCTTCACCGGCTCCTACGCCGACTTCGAGCACGTGCTGCAGCACGAGATGGTGCACGCGTTCCAGTACGACGTCTACAGCGGCGGCCGCGCGGGCGCCGGAATACAGACGCTGATCCAGGCCAACCCGCCGCTCTGGTTCATTGAGGGGATGGCCGAGTACCTCTCGATCGGCCCGCTGGACCCGCACACGGCGATGTGGCTGCGCGACGCGGCGGTCGAGGGGAACCTGCCGACGATCGAGCAGCTCACCAATGACCCGCGGATCTTCCCGTACCGCTACGGCCACGCCCTGCTGGCGTACATCGGCCAGAAGTGGGGCGACGAGGTCATCGCGGCGCTCCTCCAGGCCTCCATGACGGGCGGTGTGGAGCAGGCCTTCCGGCGCATCCTCGGCGTCACGCTCGAGCAGCTCTCCGACGAGTGGCGGGACGCCGTGCAGACCTGGTACCTGCCCCAGATCGGCGACAACGTGCGCGCGCGGCGCTTCGCGCGGCCGGTGCTGAACCAGAAGAACTCGGGGGGCACCTACCACGTATCGCCGCAGATTTCGCCGGACGGGCGCCGGATCGCGTACCTCTCGGAGCGCAACTTCTTCTTCATCGACCTCTACCTGGCCGACGCCGACTCGGGCCGCGTCGATCGCAGACTGCTGCGCTCCTCCCTCGACCCGAACTTCGAGACGCTGCGGTTCATCAACTCCACGGGGTCGTGGTCCGCCGACGGCCAGCGCTTCGCGATCGCGGCGAAGCGGGGCGCCGAGGACAACCTCGTCATCCTCGACGTGCCCCGGAACCGGGTGGTCGGCCGTCTCTCCCTCGGCCTGAACGCCATTCTCAACCCGACGTGGTCCCCGGACGGCCAGCGCATCGCCTTCACCGGCTCGGACGGCGGCATCTCGGACCTGTACGTCGTGGACACGACTGGGCGCAACCTGCGGCGGCTGACGAACGACCGGTACGCCGACCTGCTGCCGTCGTGGTCGCCCGACGGGCGGACCGTCGCCTTCACGACGGACCGCGGACCCGCGACGGACTTCGGCGTCCTGCGCTTCGGCAACCTGCGGATCGCCCTGTACCATTTCGACGGGGATTCGGTCGAGGTGCTCCCCGGGATGGACGTCGGTAAGAACACTAACCCCGTCTGGGCACCCGACGGCCGGTCGCTGGCGTTCCGGTCCGACCGCGGCGGGATCGACAACCTCTTCCTGTTCGACCTGGGGACGCGCGAGACCTATCAGCTCACGCGGAGCTACACCGGCATCACGGGCATCACCGATCTCTCGCCCGCGATCTCGTGGGCGCGGCAGGCGGACCGCCTGGTGTTCAATTACTACGAGAACGGCGAGTACAACGTCTACTCCATCGACAACCCGCGCTCGCTGAGGCGCGAGCCGTGGCGCGCGCCGGCCGTCGGGTTCGAGGTCCTCGCGAACGCCAGCGCGCTCCCGATCCGGTCCGACCTCGCGGCCGAGGGCGGGCCCGCCGCCGACTCGACGGCGCGCCGTCCGGTCCAGTCCGCCTCGGCCGCCGCGCCCACCCCGGACGTGCCGGCGTCGGCGTCCATCTACCGCTCCACGGGCGGCGGGATGCGCGCCTCCGACGGGCGCCCGGCGCCGGCCGATAGCGCCGCCGGCGGCCCGCTCTCCGTCCAGGCGCTGCTCGACAGTGCGCGGCTCGCGCTGCCGGACACCTCCGAGTTCTCCTTCCGCCCCTACGGAGTGCGCTTCACGCCGGACTACGTGAGCCGCCCGACCATCGGATACACCCGCGACAACTTCGGCGGCGGCATCTCCGGCGGAACCACCATCCAGCTGTCCGACATCCTCGGCAACCACACCCTGGGCTTCTCGGGGATGGTCAACGGCCGGCTCTCCGAGGCGCAGGTCGAGGCGGTCTACGTCAACTCCGCACACCGTCTGAACTGGGCGGTGGGCGCGGCCCAGGTGCCGCTCTTCTACTACGGCCAGTCGAGCTGGGGGGAGGTCAGCGCCGGCCCCTACGGGGGCACCGTCCTCACCGAACAGCTGGTCCGCTACGTCTTCCGCCAGCTCTTCGCCCAGGGCATCTATCCGATCAACCGGTTCCGGCGCGTCGAGCTGGGCGCGCGCCTGACCAACATCGGCGTCTCCACGCTCAACCTGATGACCGAGGTGGACGCCGCGGGCTACCCCATCAGCTACCAGGAGGCCACGACCAACAACAGCGGCGTCTCGTTCGTGCAGCCGACGCTGGCCTACGTGAAGGACAACTCGCTGTTCGGGTACACCAGCAACTTCTACGGGTCCCGCTACCGCCTGGAAGTGGCGCCGACGATCGGCGACTGGAGGTTCACGCAGCTGACGGCCGACTACCGCCGCTACATCATGATCGCGTTCCCGTTCTCCGTGTCGGTCCGCGCGCTCGCGATGGGGCGGGTCGGCCGGGACGGGGGCAACTTCCCGGTGTACATCGGCAATCCCGACCTCGTGCGCGGCTACACGTACCCCTCCTACAGCGTCGGGGAGTGCTCGGCCGCGTCGTCGAGCAGCTACTCTGGGTGTCCGGAGCTCGACCAGCTGATCGGCTCGCGGGTCGCCGTCTTCAACGCCGAGTTCCGGTTCCCCCTCACCAGGAGCCTGGTGCTCGGCTTCCTGCCGGTGGGGTTCCCGCCCATCGAGGCCG
>Ga0315287_10000255_pt1 | contig 47022 bp, 31 predicted proteins | sample YL17G11_0_MG_FD_205037 | JGI IMG/M metagenome (GOLD analysis project Ga0315287, IMG submission 205037) | Sediment microbial communities from Yellowstone Lake, YNP, Wyoming, USA - YL17G11_0 | ecosystem: Environmental > Aquatic > Freshwater > Lake > Sediment | place: USA: Wyoming | collected...
CCGCCGCCCGCGGCCCGCGGCGCCCGGGGGGGGCGCCGCCGCGGCGCGCCCGGCCCGCCCCGCGGGGGGGGGCGGGGGCCCGGGGGGGCGCGGGGGGGGGGGGGGGGCCCCCCCCCCCCCCCCCCCTTTTCTCTCTCTCTCTCTCTCTCCAGTGCGCCTCCCTCTCCTCCTACCTGGGGTGGTACAGGTCGCTCGCCACGTCCGCCGCAAAGAATCGCCGGTCCTCCACGTAGAAGGACATGTAACAGAAGGGGACCAGCTCGAAGAGGAGGAGCGTGAAGAAGAGGACGGCCAGCCGCTTCTGGACGGCCTCCGGCCCGACCGGCAGGTTGAAAAAGACGAGCCCGCCCAGCATGCCCACCCACGTCGCCAGCAGCAGGCGCGACGTCGCGTCCGTCGGGTTGCGCAGCTGGGCCAGGACCGCCCGCTTGAACAGGGTCCGGAACTGGGTCCACCAGGAGGCGGCGTACCGCCCGGACGCCCACTGCAGGCGGTCGGTGACGGCTTTAGGGGATTTGGCCGCGACCTCCGCGAGCGCCTCGGAGCGGAGGCGGTCCATCGCGCTGCCGCCCGCCGCCACGCGCAGGTCGACGGCCGGGGCGGCCAGCGCGCCACCACCCGCGGTGGAGGACACCCGGGTCGCCACCCCGTACCCGTCCGCCGTGGAGGCGCGCCCCGCAAAGGGGCCGCCGCCCGTGAGCGAGGGGGCACCGCCCACCACGCCCGCGGCCGAGCTCGCGCGCGCAGCCGCGACCGCAGCCGTGACCGACACCGCCGTGTGGGCGGCCAGGGACTTCATGCCCGACGCCGGTAGGGTAGACACCGTGCGCAGGACCGCGTCCGTCACGGGCGGGCGCTCCCGCTGGAAGGCCCGGTAGGCGGCCACCACGTCCGCCACGCACGCCATGGACCGGCCCGCATAGTCGGGCGGCTTGGCAAAGCCGACCGACACCAGGTCCATCATCCAGTCGGACACCGCCCCGTCCCGCCCCAGCTCGTAGTCGTAGCCCAGGGCGTCCCCAAACCAGGCGCGCGCGTCCTCGGGCCGCCCAAAGTAGAGCTGGTACCCCTCGGACAGGACGGTCACCCGGTGGAACATTTCCCAGATGGCCGCCCGGGGCTGGTGGATCGACGCGATGACCGTGTGGCCCATGCCCGCCAGGTCGCGCATGTGCTCCATCACGTTGAGCGCGGCGAATGAGTCCAGGCCCGTCGTCGGCTCGTCCAGGAACAGCAGGGAGGGCGAGGCGATGAGGGCGCACCCAATGTTGAGGCGCCGCTTCTCGCCCCCGGACAGGCCGCGCACCAGGATGCCGCCGGGGAGCGCGCCGCCCACCTGCGTGTGGCGCGCCCGCCACAGGCCCATCAGGCGCAGCACGTCCGCGATGCGGGCCTCCCGCTCGGTCGAATCAACGGCGGACGGCAGCGTGAGCGTGGCGTGGAAGACCAGCGTCTCCGTGGCCGTCATCGTCGGCACAAAGACGTCCTCCTGGGCAACGTAGGCGGAAATGCGCTTGAAGAGCGTCCCGCACGGCCGCCCGTTCATCAGCACGCCCCCGCCCAGGCGGCCGACAGCCTTGCGGCCGGCCAGCAAGTCCAGGAGCGTGGACTTGCCCGCCCCGGACGGGCCCATCAGGGCCATCGTCTCGCCCGGGACGGCGATCCCGGAGCAGGGGTGGAGCACCTGTTTCTGGAGCAGCGTCTGCGCGTCCGTCACCACGCACGTCACGTCGTGCCAGGCCAGGTCGGCCGGGCAGGGGACGGCCAGGCGGAAGGGGGCGGCCCCGCCCGAGGCGAGGGCGGCGGCGGCGGCGCGGGAGGCGGGGACCCACCGGTTGGCGCAGACGCAGCCCTCCTGAGAAGGGAAGGGAAGGGGGGGGGGGAGGGGGTTGGGAGGGAGGGGTGTGTGAGGAAAGAGGGGCGACGGCGCGCGAAAGAGGGGAGGGGAGACAGGGCGCGTGCCCTTGCTCCTCTTTTGCGCCCCACCCCTGCGCCGCTATTTCCATCTCGTTCCAGCACCAGGGAGTCGTTCATTTGCTTGGTGGCGGAAGCGGGGGCAGGGGTGGGGCGCGCGGGCGGGGAGGGGCGCGTGTGGCGGAGGGGAGGGAGAGGCCACTCGGCGGTTGAAGAAGACAAAGGGGAGTCCAACGTTTGCCCGGAGTGGCTGGGGCTCGCTGCCCGCACACGCCTCGCCCATTCAACCCGCAAAATGTGACGCGCATGCTTGTGCTCCACGCTCCTGTGGGAAGGCGAGGCGCCGAAAGCGGCCGCGTGCCGCGGCGGGTGGCCGCATGCGTCCCCCACCCCTGGCGCGCTACCCCCTCCCCCCCCCCCCTCCCCCGCATTCCGTCGCGCTCCCTCCCTGCTCTCTTGCTCGCCACTCCTCGCTCTCCTGTGTCCCACAACTCACCGGGCATGCGCACCCGCGCACCCACCCCTTGGCCCGTAGCCCCGTTCCATGGCCGGACTTGGAGGGTGAGGCCGCCAGTTCGGGGGACGGCGAGGCGCCGGGAGCTTCCGCGTCGCGAGCAGTCCTCCGCCCCCGGCCCAGCTTGCCGCCCGTCAGCCGCTTCAAGGTGCGGCTGACCACGCCGGACACCTTTTCCAGCGAGTAGAGCAGCAGCAGCAGGCCCAGCAGGTGGGACAGACCGATGGCCGTGCCGGCCAGGGCCAGGTTGGCGGGCATGGTGTGTTGTTTGGTTGTTGTTTAGAGTTCTCACTCTCCAATGCGCTCGCCCTCAGTCTCGAGAGCGAGCGAGCGGGGAAGGGCGCGCCTCGTCCGCGTGTGGGGGGCTTCAGGGGGGCAGTTCAACGCGCAGGTAGAGGTGGTGTGAGAGTCCGCGAGTGGGAAGAGGTGGAGTGTGAGTGGTGTGTCGCGGTGTGTGCTCTCGCAATCTGTGTTCCGTCCGCGAAAAGGAGAGAGTGGCACGGGCAAGCGCACGGCTTCCATTTTTTTTTTGTCAACCCCGCAGCGCCACCCCCCCGCGCCGGCACGCCCCGACCCCCTCCCTCACCGCACCCGCCACCGCTGCACCACCGCCACTCCCTGGCCCACCAACCAACCGCTCTAGCTCAGCCTTCACCTTGGCCGCCGCAAAGGAGGCGTGCGGGCGAGGGTGGCGGCCCGCCGCCTGCGTCTCCCCTCCCCCGCCCAACGCCTCCTCCACGACCTCCACCCCGGCCAACAGCGCGGCCGCCGCGGGCGGCCCGCCTTCGGCGACAAGCCCGCCCACCCCGCGCTCCAGGCGCGCGCTGGCCCGCTCAGCCAGCTCGGCAAGCGTGGTGGGGGAGAGCGCCGTCGCGCCGCGGGCGCGGGCGGCGTCCGCGGCCGCCGAGGCCAGCGCGCCCACGACCTCTGTGGCCGCCCCCGCCGCCGCCGCCGCCGCCGCCGCCGCCGCTGCCCCCCCTCCGCCGCCCGCATTCTTGGCCGCCGCCAGCAGGCCATCCACGGCCGCATCCACGGCGGCGGACGCGGCCGCGGCCCAGGCGGCGGCGGCGGCGCGGCCGGCGGTGTCCAGCGAGGACGCGGCGGACGCCCGCGCGGCAGCCCACTCGTTTTTTTTTCCTTTTCCTCCCGTACGCAGCAGGCGGGCCCCGTCGGCGTGGGAAGGTGGTGAAAAAGCAGGTGAAGAAGAAGACCGCTTTGCCGGTGGCAGGGCCCGGGCTTCCACAGCCGCGCATGCGGTGGCGATGGCGAGGAGGGTGGGGCGGGGCGGGAGGGCAGGGGTGAGGGGGAGGGGTGGGGTGGGGGGCGCCAGGGCAACCGCCACGCCTGCCTCCCCCTCCAGCGTCGCCCGCGCGACCTGGTCCGCCGCCGGCGCACTAGCCAGGCCCTCCACGCCCGCGGCCGCCGCGGACGCGAACCGCCCGACCCCGCTGGCCACCGCCGCCCGCAGGGACGCCCCACCGCCCTCCAGCGCGCCCTCCGGCCCGCCCGCCCGGCGCCACGCCCGCCACACCGCGCCGGCCCGGACCAGGCCCGCGTCAGTGATGTGAATGAGGGCGGTGGCCAAGGGGGCGGTGATGGTGAGGGGGGAGGCCGGAGGGGAGGGGCAGCAGACCGCCGGGCGGGCCCACCACCACCAGGGCTGGGCGGGCGCCTGGGCGGGCGCCTGGGCGGGCGCCTGGTGGGCAGCCGCCGCGGGCAGGAGAGCCGCCACCCCCGCCACCAGGCCGCCCGCCGCGGCGGACGTGGCCCCGTCCAAGACGCGGGCCAGGGTGGCAGCTACCGGGTCTGGGGTGGGTGGCTGCCCGGGTGGCGCGGCCGCGGCGGCAGCGGCAGCCATCAGCCTGGGCGGCAAGGGCGAGCGCGGCGGTTGCTGTTGTTGGGGCGGCGCCCGCGGCGGCGGTGGCGGCGTGGCCGGCGGCCCCGCCGCGGCCAACACCCCCAGCGTCCGCACGGCCAGGGCCAGGCAGGCCTTGAACCCGTCGGCCTGGCGAGGGGCGGCCAGCGGCGGCGGCGGCGGCGGCGGCGCCTGCTCCCCGACCGGCGTTGCGGCTGCCACCCCGGCCGCGACCGCCGCGGCCGCGTCCGCCTCCGCGCCCGCCGCCGCCGCGGACGCCAGGGCGGCGACCGAGGCGTCTTCGTACCGGCGCAGTGAGGTCACCGTCGCGGCCCAGGCCAGGCGCGGGGCGGCGGTGGTCGTGGCGGGAGGGCGGCTGCCGCCGTTCCCATCACCACCACCACCACACTCTTCACCCCTACTCCCACCGATCCCGGCCGCCTCGCCCGCCGCCTGCCACAGGCCGGGCAGGTAGCGCAACAGGGCGGCCGAGCAGGCGTCCAGGCGGGCGGCTGCCAGGGCGGCGGCGGCGGCAGCGGCTGGGCTCGCGCCGCCGCCACCGATGCCCCCTGCCGCCCTGTCTGCGCGCTCGAGCTCGGCCCCCAAGCGGGCCGCCCGGGACCGCACCCACTCGCCCAGCGGGTCCGCCCCGCCCAAGGCTTCCACGGACGCGCCGTCGGTTCGCAGGGCGGCGACGGCCCGGGCGGCATCGCCCGCGGGGGCGGCCCCGGCCGCGGCGCCGGCCGCGGCGGCTGTGCAGAGGGCCGCGACCGCGGCCCGGACCTCCCCATCCACCGCCCCCAGCACGGCCGCCCAGGCCGCGCTGCCACCCTCCGGCCCGCCGCCCGCGGCCGTCAACGCCGCCCGGGCGGCCCGGTGTTCGGCGACGACCTGGTCCACCCGCCCCGCCGCCGCGGCGGCCGCCAGGCGGTCCGGGGCGGAGAGGAGCGGGGCGGCCCGGCCCAGGGCGGCCGCCTGGGCGCGCGCGCGCTCAGCCGCGGCCGCCCGAGCCAGCGTGGGCGCAAACAGGCGAGACGCTTCGGACCGGGCGGCCGAGAGGACGGCATCCACGTCCGACGAACAGGAGGCCGCGCCGGTGGCGTCCCCGCCCGTGCGGCGCGGGCGGGCCCGCCGGGAGGCAGGCGAGGAGGAGGAGGCGGTCGAGGTTGAGGTTGAGGGCAGGGGGCCCGCCTCGCCCGCGGCCGCCAGCCGGGCATGCACGTCCCGCATCGTCCCCGAACAGGCGACAAAGCTGGCGAAGTGGTCGCGCACCAGGGCGGCAAGCTCGGCCCGGCGGGCGGTCAAGGAGGCCGCCAACACGGGGCGGGCGGCCGCCAGCACGGAAAGCGGCGTCCGCTCGTGGACGGTCGCCAGGTAGGCGGCCGCGTCGAAGGCGGACGCGCCGGGCAGGACACGCCGCCGCAGGTCGGCGGTGGAGCGGGCGCCCAAGGCCGCCACGGCGGCGGCGAGGCGGAGGGAGGCGGGGCCGCCGTCGTCAGCCGTCGCGCGTGGGGTGGTGGCGGTCGCGGTGTTGATGGGGGGCGGGCGGCGCGCGGTGGTGCGGCCGCCGCTTGCCGCCGCCTGCGCCGTCGCCGCGCCCGGGCGGGGCGTGGAGGCGGTGCGGCGGAGGAGGGAGGCGAGGCGGCTGGGCTGTGGGCGGCCACCGGGCCCGGCAGCGCCGCCACCGCGGCTGCTCCCGCCCTCCTGGCCGCTCTCGCCACCACCGCCGCCCGGCGGGATGAGCGTCAGCGTGCGCACGTCCACCGTGCCCAGGCCCAGCGGGTCCAGGATGCCACCCCCGCCGGGCGCTCCGCCGCCGACGGCCTCCAGCTCGGCGGCCCGGGCGGCGGCGGCGGCGGTGGCAGCGGCCTCAGCCGAGTCGCCCCGGGCCGCGGGCTGAGGGGTGGTGGTCGAGGCCGGGGCGCCGCCCGCGCCGCCACCAAAGCCGCCGTCCGACCGGGGCAACAGCGCCCGGGTAATGCGCAGGGCGGCCGCTTCGGCCTCGTCGGCCAGGACGTCATCCCAGGCGGTGGGGCCGTAGGCGGGCGGGGAGGGAAGCTGGTTGGGGAGGGGGGAGAAATGGGGAGGTCGTTTTTTTTATATATATAAGAGAGAGCGCGCCGGTGAGCGAGCGTGTGTGTGTGTGCGGTCTCTTTCTTTGAGGCGGGCCACGCGGGTTTTGGCTGTGGAATTTTTCGATGTCACGACTCGACCAGGAGCACGGACGTGTGATTGCACGCCATCACCGCGCATGGCGATGGGCACGGGCAGGGAGCGCTGTCGAGCGCCCGGCAACGCATTTTCTTTCTATTCTCTCTGCGCACCTCTTGTTCTTCTTCTTCCTCGTCCTCCTCGTTGTCCATAGCGCTCGGGGGATCATCAGGTGGGGGATATGGGTCGCTGGGTGGGAGGGGTGCAGGACGCATGGCTGCGTGTGGGGTTGTGCCCCTCTCTCCCCAAGGCGATGAAAAAGAGTGAAGCGAGGGCCAGGGCCAGGTGAGCAGAGCGGAGAATGGAGCGGTGAACACAGTAGCCTGGACCTTCAACTCGGCCTTAGTGGCTGTCGTATCACGCCAGTCGTATCACACTCGCATCACACCATGCACTCCCTAACCCCGTTTCTGCGCCGCCGCGGGTCGTGGCCGCGGGCGGTGGCCGCGACGGGCGCCCTCCTGCTGCTTGCCACATTCGAGCTCCTCGCCCCGACTGCCTCCTCTGCTCCTGCGCCCACAGCCACCCGCCCCTCCGCGGGCCGCCTTTTGGCGGACGCCCACGCGGCGGGGCCTTGGATGGTCGCCCTCAGACGGTAAATAGAGACAACAAAGCAGAGAGAAACGTGAGCCAGTTTGCGCACACACACACACACGTTCCTCTCTCTCAACCTTTCTCCCATCACTCATGAAACCTGCATCCCTCTCTCTCAGCTCCCTCCACGAACGCCCCGAACTCCAGTTCGACCTGCCCCACACCTCCAAGCGCGTGCGGGCCGTCCTGAAGGAGCTGGGTATCCCCTTCACCTTCCCCGTCGCGGTGTCGGGCGTCGTCGCCACCATCAAATCCACGGCACCGCTGAGGCCAGGCGGCAGTAGCACACCCCGCCCTGTCTTTGCGTTGCGCGCCGACATGGACGCCCTGCCGATCATGGAGGAGGTGCCCCTGCCGTACGCGTCCAAGCACGCGGGCTCCATGCACGCCTGCGGGCACGACGCCCACATGGCCATGCTCCTGGGCGCGGCGAAGATTCTGAGCGCCCATGCCGCCGCCCTGCCAGGGGACGTGCGTTTGATCTTCCAGCCCGCGGAGGAGGGCGGGGCCGGCGGGAAGGTGATGGCGGATGGTGGGGTGTTGGACGGGGTTGCCGGCATCGCCGGCCTGCACGTGTGGCCGGGCCTGGACACCGGCGTGGTCGGCTCCCGCGCCGGCACCGTGATGGCCGCGGCCGGGCGGTGGGAGGTGACGGTGCGGGGGCGGGGCGGCCACGGCGCGATGCCCCACCTGACGGCCGACCCGGTCGTCGCGGGGTCCGCCATCGTCGCCGCCCTCCAACCCCTCGTCTCCCGGGAGACTTCCCCGACGCGCGGGGCGGTGCTGACGGTCGCGCGCTTCAACACTGGCGAGGGCGCGTCCAACGTCATCCCGGACACCGCCGTGCTGGCCGGCACGCTGCGCGCCCTGAGCGCGCCCGAGTTCGACCGGCTCAGGGCCCGGGTGGATGAGGTGGTACCCGCCGTCGCGCGGGCGCACGGCTGCACCGCGGACGTGGAGTGGGAGCCCCAACCTTACGCGCCGACCGTGAATGACGGGCGCCTGGTGGCGGTCCTCGCGGGGGCGGCGGGGGCGCTGGTCGCGGCGGGCGCGCCGCCCTCTGCTCCTCCCTCGCTGTCCTCCTACCTGACCCTGGCCGAGCCCACGATGGCGGCCGAGGACTTCGGGTTCCTGGCCGCGGTCGTGCCGGGCGTGTTTGCCTTCCTTGGCACCCGCAATGAGAGCGTGGGCGCCACCCACGGCCTCCACACCCCGCGCTTCACCCTGGACGAGGGGGTCCTGCCCCTGGGCGCGGCCCTGCATGCGACCATGGCGTTTGCGGGGCTGGAGGCGGCGGTGGGTGGGGGCGGAGGTGGGGGTGGGGGAGGGGTGGGGCGGGATGAGCTGTAAAAAAGGGGAAACCGGGAAATGGACCACACGCGTCGAAAGACTGTTTTTTTCTCTTGTTGTTTTTTTTGCTGCGCGCTGCGTGCGTGAGGCGCGCAATGTCAGCAGCAAGCACCATGATGATGCACACCCTATCCTGTCCACAACACCCCACCAGCCGGGCGGCAGGCACGGCGCCGCCGGCCGTGCGGCGGCCTCCTCCTGGCAACACCAATCGACGCTCGTCGCGCTCGCCCGCCCGCTTCTTTCTTCATCGGCCTCCAACGGCCCTCCCCGACCTCCTGAGCACCGGCCCCGAATTTGCGGCCACGGCCGCGAGCGCCGCCGCCTCCCTGAGCGATGACGACCTGGACCTCTTCGGGCCGGCCTCCTCCCTGCGCCTGGGCTTCCTGGCCGCCGCGGGGCTGTGGGCGGCCGCCCTGCGCCTCATCTCCATCCCACAGCTCGCGTTCCTGTTTTTAGGGAAAATAGATGGCGACCGTCCCGTGGACGGGGTGGAACGCTTCCTCTCCCTGGCCGCCGGGGCTGACGGCCCGGCCAGCCCCACCGCGCTGGCCGCCGTCCGGGCCGGGGCGACCGCGGTCTTCGTGGTGGGCGGGTGTGGGGTGGCCGGGCTGCTGGGCGCGGGGCTCGGGGACGACATTTGGGGCGTGGCCACCGGGCTGGGCGCGCTGGCGGCGGGCGGCCTGATGGAGGCCGGCCGGCCGCCCGTCCTCTCTGAGGAGGAGGCCGCCGCGGAGGCGTCGAGGGCGGACGCGTTCACCGCCTGGGCGGAGGGCGGCGCGCTGGCCCGGTCCGGGGCGTGCCACGAGAGCGAGGTCGTTAAGGCCGCGCGCGCCCTGGGCGGGCCGGCCGCCGCCCCGCCCCGATGGACAGATGAGGAGGTGAAGAGCGCGCTTCGGGCGTGGGCGGCGGTTGCTGGCTCTGATTCACCGCCGCGGCGGTCGCCGCCCTCCCGGTCGGCGGCGGGGTATTGGAAGGGTGTGAGCGTTGCCGGGAGGGGTGTCGGGCGGAAGTAGGGAGGCTGTGTGTGTTTTAGAAACGAGATTCCCCCCGCCTCTTTTACTCCCGCTCGCGCCCTTGATAAGGGAGGCGCGCACACGCGCGCACACGCACGCACTCTTCCACTGGGCGATGCGGGCCGCCCCGCTCTCCGCGCCGCCGCCGCGGGCGCCGCTCGCGTGCAAGAGGCGAGCAGCAATGCCCGCTGCGAGAGCGCCTCCTCCTCCGCCCTCGCGCTGCCCGCCCGCCGCACGCCGCACGCCGCCGTCACCCCCACGTGCTGAGGCAGGTGGTGGTTCTGGAGGTGGTGGTGGCATTGCCTGGGACCGCCCCACCTGGGACGGCGGCGATGATGAAGGCGACGGCGGCGCCCCTCCCCCCACCCTGGCGCCCCTCCCCCCGCCCTCCTCCTCCGCCCGCGCCCTCCTCGCCGCCCTCTCCACCACGCTCGCCTCCGCCACGACCGTGTGGAGCGACTGCGTCTTCCCCCGCCCGGCCGACGTCGCCCGCCTGACGGTGGGCGTGCTGGCCGCGGCGGCGGGGCTGGTGGCGAGTGTGGCGGGGGCGGACGCGGCGGCCGCCCTTTGGTACCGCCGGGCGGCGCCGGCCTTGCGGGAGGGCGTGGGGCGGGCGCTGGACGGTGCCAACCCCTTTGTGCGGTGGGAGCGGAGGAGGAGGCTGGCCGGCAAGGGCGCCGGCGCGGCCGCCCGGAGGGCCGGCGGGGTGGGCCCGGCGCTTGTCGGGGAGCGGCTTGGTGCGCCCGCGGCGCTGCAGGCCAGTCGGCGCCCGGCCGCCCCTGCTTTCGGCGTTCGGCGACCGCGCGGGTGGGCCGCCTTTGAGGCGCTGGGGTGAGAGGCGTGTGTGGCGCGTGGGGCGTCTGCAGTGTCTTGTTTTTCATCTTTTCATCACACTCCCAGGCAGGCAAAGGTGGGAGACGGGGGGCGGTCGTGACGCTTTCCCTACCCCCGCTCTCTCACCTCACGCCCGCCACGCGCCCACCCCGCCCGCCACCACCCGCACCACCAGCACGCCTGCCGCCAGGATCAGCGACCCCAGCGTCGCGCCCGTGCCCCGGACCCGCCAGGCGAAGTCCGCGTCGAACCCCATCGACGCCGCGTGGGCGGCCCGCCCGGCCACAAAGAGGGCTGCCAGGGGGGGCGCAGCGCGGGCGGTCCTGGGGTTGGGGTCGGCCTCGATGAGGGCCAGCATGATGAGGAAGAGGGGGGCGTACCTGTGCGTGAGAGGGGGAGAGAGGAAGGGAGGGAAGAGAGGGCGTGCGTGAAGGCTTTGGGCCGGCGGGTGGCGGGAGAGGAGGGGCGGGAGGGGGGGGGCAGCTTTGCCCCTGGGGGAGAGCGGTGAGAGACGCTTCGCGTCCCGGCCCCCCCTCTCCTCCCTCCCTCAACACGCACTCGCTCAGGTTGGCCAGGGCCCGCTGCCGCTTGACGAACACCCGGTCGTCGGCCTGGTACGGGATTCCAGAGCCCCGGCGGACGCGGATGATGAAGACGGCCAGGAGGGCGGCCAGAAGGGCCAGCAGGGCGGCCGCGAGCGATGTGGCGGGGAGAGGGCAGGGCGGCGGGGCGGCGGGCGCCGGTGGCGCCGGTGGCGCGAACAGGCCCCAGGCCATAGCACCTGCCAGCGGGGTAGCCGGGACGTCGGGGGGCAAGGGGAGACGTGCAAGGTCTGAGCAATGCCTTTTGTCAGTCTTGCCCACCCCCCCACCCCCACACTTTCCTTTTTTTCTTTTTCATCCGTACCTCTCCTCACATGCCCCATCCCCACCCCTCCGCCCACGCCCTCCTGGCCCGCCTGGATGCGGCCCTCGCATCCGCGGCGGCCGCGGCCGCGGCGACGGCCGTGCGGCAGGTAAAAGTGAAAGAGAGAGGGAGAGAGCTCACATAAAAAAAAAAAGAGGTGCGGAGGTTAGGGTCGTGTGTCCGCTGGAGAGAAACGAAAAAAAAGGAAAGCAAGGGGGGGGGCTCTCTCACTCTCTTATCACCACACAGGCCGAGGACGCCTCCAAAAAAAGGGCAGTCGCCCAGGGCGCCGATTATGACACCTTTTGCGAGATGGCGAGGACACAGAAGAGAGGGAGAGAGCGGCAGCGTGCGTGCGTGCTGAGAATGAAGAGAGGAGGGGAGGAGGCCAGGCAAGGCGGGAGGGCCCACCACCACCACGGCCTTCTCCCCCCCCGCCCCCTCTCCCACGCACACACTCCCTCTCACGTCAACTCCATCACAGGTCCGCGCCGCCACCTTGAAACCTGTCAACCGCCCCGTCGACCCCCTGCCTGACGGCGAGGAGGGGGCGGGTGCGGGCAAGCAAGGCCGGGCCCGCTGCTCCCCGCCCCCTCCCATCCTCGCGGCCGACGGCGCGCCCGCCCGTTGGTGGGCTGGGGGTTTGGAAGCGCCGCCACTGCCGGAGAGGAGGACGGAAGCAGCAGAAGGGGAGTGGGCTGAGTGACTCTGCTTCGACCGTGATGTTTTTTTGGAGCAGGGAGCAGGTTGTGAGCATGTCATTCTCGCCTCTTCGGCGGCTCTCTCTTTCTCTCTCTCAATCCTCCCTCCTCTTTGCGCGCGCTCCCCGCCTCACCAACCACTCACGATGCGTCGCTCCGCGCCGTACGCGTCCGCCTCTGGCTCTTACCGGGACCTGACCGCCCTGGCATCGGGCGACGCGTTCGGTGCCGGGCCCCTCGGAGGCGGAAATGGGGCGGGCGGGCCAGGCTCGTCTGCCGACCCGCTGGCCGCGGGCGGGCCCCTTGCCTTCACCGGTGGTGGCGGGCAGGGCGCGTCCCGTGCCTCCCTGGATTCGGCTGACACGCGGCGCAATCGGTGATTACATGGGCAGGGGAAGGGGCGTGGGCGAGGGCGTGGCGGAGAGAGAGAAGTGGGGCATCGCCTGGACGAATGCTCTCCCTTGGCGTTTGCGCCAGGCTCCTTGCCCCTGACACGCGCCCACGCCGCCAAATCAGCATGGCCCTGTCAACGCTGAAGCGGTCTCACCAATCAGCCAGGGAGACAGGGGCGTCCAAAGCCAGAGCCGGTGCTGACCGCGGGTGACAGCCTCTGCGCCCCCTTTTCCTCCTGGCCACGTTCTCTCTCCCTCGCGTCTCCCTCTCCCTCACCCCCTCCTTTTCTCTCCACAGCGTCATCCTCGTCGCCAACCACCTGCCCGTCACCATGACCCGGTCCCCGGAGACCGATGACTGGGTGTTTGAGTGGGATGAGGACGCCCTCCTGTCCCAGGCGGCGGTGAGTTGACAGGGGGGAGAGAGAGAGAGAAAAAGGCGATGGGGGAGAGGCAACCTCATCATCCCCTCACCCCCCATTGCGTCCATCTATCCATCCATCCATTCATCGCTCTCATCCTTATTTTAGGAGGGCGTCGGCTCGGACGTCGAGGTCCTGTACGTCGGCTGCCTGCCTGTCGAGGTCGACCTGGCGGACCAGGAGTTGGTGGCGCTGGAACTGTTCACCTCCTTCCGGGCGTGCCCCGTCTTTTTAGGGTCCGCCCTGAAGGAGCGCTATTACAAGCGCTTTTGCAAGCAGCAGCTCTGGCCGTTGCTCCACTACCTGCTCCCGCTCACGCCGTCGGCGGCCGGGCGGTTCGACCCGGACCTGTGGCAGGCGTACGTGAAGGCGAACAAGGCGTTCGCGGACAAGGTACAGAAAAAAAGAGAGAAAGAGAGAGAGGGCTCTTTCTTCTTTTTCCATTCTCCAACCTCGCCATCATTTCTCCCTCCCCTCTCTCCCTCATTTCCTCTCCTCCTTGCCTCCTCTTTCAGCTCGTCGAGGTCGCCGCCTCGGAGGACGACCTGGTCTGGATCCACGACTATCACCTGCTGGCCCTGCCGTCGCTGCTCCGCCGACGCGCGCACCGGGCCCGGATAGGGCTGTTCCTGCACTCCCCCTTCCCGTCCTCTGAGATCTTCCGCACCTTCCCCCGCCGGGAGGAGGTCCTGCGCGCCCTGCTCAACGCCGACCTGGTCGGCTTCCACACCTTTGACTACGCCCGCCACTTCCTGTCCGCCTGCGCGCGCATGCTGGGCCTGGAGCACGTCGCCGCGCGCGGGGCGATCCAGCTGGAGTATTGCGGCCGGGCGGTCGGCATCAAGATCATGCCGACGGGCGTGAAGCCGGAACGCTGGCTGGCGTCGTGCGCGTGGCCGGCCACCCTGGCCCGCCGGTCCGAGCTGGGGGCCGCCCTGGCGGGGCGGACGGTGCTGCTGGGCGTGGACGACCTGGACGCGTTCAAGGGCATCGACCTCAAGGCGCTCGCCCTGGAGCGCCTGCTGGACCAGCACCCCGCCCTCCGGGGGCGGGTCACCCTCATCCAGGCGTCCGGCCCGCCCCGGGGCGCGGCGGGGCGGGAGGAGGAGGAGTTGACCGCCTTCATCGGAAGCGTGGTGGCCCGCGTGAACGCCAAGTACGGCGACCCGGCGGGGCGGGGCGACCCGACGGGCGCGGCCGGCCTGGCGTGCGGCCCGGACGGCGGGCCCGCCCCCTACACCCCCATCATCTGGCTGCGCCGGGCCCTGCCCATGGCGGAACGGGTCGCCCTGTACGCGGCGGCGGACGTGGTCGTCGTCATGGCGGTGCGGGACGGCATGAACCTGGTGCCGTACGAGTACGTGGCCTGCCGCCAGGGTGCGGCCGTTGTGGACGGGGCGGCGGGCGGGGCGCCGGGCGCCGAGGGCGGCGACACGGCGGCGGGGGCGGCCGCCGCGCTGGCGGCGGCGGCGGCGGCGGCGTCCACGACGGCCGCCCCCTCCGTGCGGGCGGGCATGGCGTCCCTGGGCTCGGCGGGCGGGTCGGCCGCCGGGCTGGGCAGCGGGGTCGGCGGCGGGAGCGGTGGCGGCGGCGGGTCCCCGCGCTCGCCCGGCGGCGGCGCCTCCAACCCGCCCGGCGCGCACTCCACCCTGGTCGTCTCCGAGTTCGTGGGCTGCTCGCCCTCCCTGTCCGGCGCCATCCGGTGCAACCCCTGGAGCGTGTGCGCGGTCGCGGACGCCCTGCACACCGCGCTCTCCCTGCCCCCCGCCGAGCGCGCCCTCCGCCACGCCAACCACTGGCGGTACGTGTCCACGCACACCACCCGCTTCTGGGCGGCCTCCTTCGTGTCGGACCTGCGCCGCCTGACCGCAGGCCACGGCGCGCTGCGGTGCTACGCGCTGGGCCTGGGCCTGGACTCCTTCCGCCTGGTGGCCCTGACACCCGCCTTCCGGCGCCTCGACCCGGCCGTCCTGGCGGAAGCGTACGCCCGCTCCGAGCGCCGCCTCTTCCTGCTGGACTATGACGGCACGCTCAACTCGCCCTCCACGTCCGCCTCCGTCAGCGCGGCGCCGTCCGAGGCCGTCCTGGCGACGCTGGGCGCGCTCGTGTCCGACCCCAAGAACAGTGTCTACGTCGTGTCGGGGCGCGCGCGCGGCGAGTTGGGCCCCTGGTTCGCCGGCCTCGGCCCCGGCCTCGGCATCGCGGCCGAGCACGGCTACTACTTCAAGCCGCCGGGCTCCCCGGCCTGGACGGCCCGGGGCGACCCGGGCGAGGACGGGTGGCGGGCGGTCGTCCTGCCGATCCTGCAGCTGTACAGCGAATCGACCGACGGTGCGTGGGTGGAGGCGAAGGAGAGCGCCCTCGTCTGGCACTACGGCGCGGCCGACCCGGATTTCGGGGCCTGGCAGGCCAAGGAATTGCTGGACCACTTGGAGGGGGTCCTGTCGACGGAGCCAGCCGAGGCGGTGGCGGGCAGCGGGATTGTGGAGGTCAAGCCCCGGGGCGTGAGCAAGGGGAAGGTCGCTGAGCGCGTGCTCGAGGACGCGGCCTCCCGCGGCGCGCCACCCTCCTTTGTGCTGTGCGTGGGCGATGACCGGTCGGACGAGGACATGTTTGCGGCGATGGAGGGCGTGGCCTTCTCCCCGCACGCGCTAGCGGAAGTGTTTGCGTGCACGGTCGGCCAGAAACCCTCTCGCGCGCCCTTCTACGTGAATGACACGGCGGACGTGGGGGCGGCCCTGGCCCTGCTGGTGGACACGCCGCCCAAGGCGCCGTCGTCCGCGGGGGCGACGAGCCCGAGGCTGGTGGCGGCGGCGGCGGCGGCGGGGGCGGCGGTCGCGGCGGCGGGGAGTCGGGGCGCGGGCGGGTCGCCGCGGGTAGGCGCGGCGTGAGAGAGGGGGGGACAGGGTTGAGGAGAGTGTGCGTGTGCGTGTGTGAGCGGGGGGCCTGAGTGTGTGTGTTTTCTTTTTGTGTGCAAGGAGGAAGCCTTTTAATGTGTGCGCCTGCATGTACCGCGAGAGTGGGTGGTTCTGGTGGAGAATAGACGGACGAGAGGGGAGAGAACGAGTTTGGGCCGAGAGCAGTGGAGGCGGCCACACCAGCCTTCCCACGCTCTGACTGCCCGCTCTCGCACTGTCCAACCCCGCGCGACCCCCCTCCTTCCTCCACCCATCCGAACCCGCCCGACGAGGATCCATGCTGACCTCCATCTCTCTGGCCGCCCGACCGGCGGGTGCCGTGGGTGGCCGCCGGGCCAACGCCCGCCCCGCCGTCGCCGCGCGCGCTGCCAAGGGAAAGGGTGGCAGCAAGAAGGGCGCGCCTGAAGGTGTGCCGCCGGGAGATGGGGAACAAACTGACGCGCTGTTTTTCTAGGGATTGTGGAGCGAGGGCCAGGCAGGTGGTTGCGGGCAATTGGCCCCGGGGTGGGGGGCTGTGCGCGATGCAGAGCCCCCGCCCCGAGCACAAACAGCGTGCATGCGCATTTTTCCTCACTCGAGGCGCCGACGCTCCTTCTCCTTCTCTCCCATACACACACAGACCCCCCCCCCACCTCCCTCGGCAGCCGGGGCCAGTGGCCTCCCACCCCCGCCGAGGACGCAGTGAAGGCCGTGGACGCGGCCATCGTGGACGTGGCCGCCGCCGCCACCGCCACCGTCGACGACACCGCGGAGCGTGTGGGCGCGGCCGCCGCCGCGGTCGCAGAGGGCGCGACCGCCGCGGCCGACAACCTCGAGGCGGTCCTCACCGACGGCGCGGAGGCCCTCAGCGCCGCCGCTTCCTCCCTGGACGCCTCCGTCAAGGAAGGCGCGTCGGCCGTGGATAACGCCATCGCCGCCGCGGCCGCCCGGGCGGCGGACGCGGCCCAAGACCCGGCGGGCACCGCGCAAGCGGCGGCCGCCGACGCGCGCGCGGCCGTGGAGGCCGGCCTGAGCGACGCGGGCGGGGCGGTGGAGGCCGCCGCGACGGCCGCCCGGGGCGCGGCCGCCGACGTCAAGGCCGCCTGGGGCGCCGACCCCTCCCCCCCGCCCTCCTCGGACCTGCCCCTGACGCTGGTGGGGGGAGGGGGGGGCGGCGGCTGGGGGGAGGAGGGGGGGGTGGGCGTCCCCCCCGCCCCGGCCGACATCCTCAAGGCCCTCAAGGCCCGCCTGGTCTCTTCCCTGGCGCCCCTCGACCGGGGCGCGGCCGCCTCCCCGGCCGCCGTGGCGGCCGTGGAAGCCGCTGCCGGCGCCCTCATCGCGTCGGCGGGCGGGCCCGTGGACCTGCGGTGGGCGGAGCCCGGGACGGCGCCCGCCCCGTCCTCCTCTGGCGCCCCGCCCCCGCCCGCCTCCCCGCGTGCCCCGCCCTCCACCATGGACGCCCTGGCGGGCACGTGGCGCCTGCTTTACTCCTCCGCTTTTGCAAAGGCCCGCCGCGGGGCGGGGGCGTCCTCCTCGCTGGGGCCGGCCCGGCTGGGCCAGATTCTCCAAGAGATTTCGCCGTACGGGGGCACGCTTGCCAACATTGTGCAGTTCACCCTGCCCCCGCCCCCCCTGCCGCCCGGCCTGCCCGCCCTGCCGGCCGTCGCGCCCGTCGTCATCACCGCAACCCTGCGCCACACCCTGGAGGCGGGGGGCGGCGGCCCCACCGTGCGCATAACCTTCGAGGGCACGGACGTGCGCGGGGACGGCGGGCTGGGCGGCTTTCTTGGGGCCGCGCCCGCGCTGACGTTGCCCTCCCTGCCCGACTTCCTGCGCCCCTCCCGCGCCCAGCGGTCCTCCACCTTTGACGTCCTCTACCTGGACGGCGACCTGCGCATCGGGCGCGGGGAGCGCGGGGAGCTGCGCGTGCACGCGCGCGTGGCGTGAGGGAAGAGAGCGGGCGTGCGCAAGCGCGTGAGTGGAATGGATCCTGGAATGCTCCGGAGGTTAGAGGGGAGGGGGGGGTCTTTGAGAGGGAGTGGGGCGTGTGTTGGGCGGGGCTTGAGGCGTGCGTGCGTGCGCTGTGCGGGAGCCGCAGCGTGTGCGTGGCCTCCCAGCGTGTGTGGTGAGTGATGTGAAATATTAATTTTTTGATGGGACGGAGGACGCGTTTCACACAGACGAGGGGCACGCACACACTATAGGCGTGCCCCTTCACCGAACACTCTACTACACTGACACGACTGAAAAAGAGAGGGGACATCTACAAGGGGATGGAAGGAAAAGAAGAGGAAAGAAGAAAAAAAGAGACGAAAAAAAACTCTGGAGGTGGTCGGCGCCCAGGCTGGAGAAAGGGCGCCCTTTTTGGGGGGGAGCGCACCCCCCCTCCCTGTCCATTCACACTCACGCGTACCGGTCGATGCGCACCGTGATCGTGCGCCCGCTGAGGCCCGCATGGTTCATGGCCTCGACGGCCGCGCCCGCCTCCTCGGCGCTCGCAAATTTGACGGTACCAAACCCCCGCGACCGGCCGGCCGCGTCCAGCACGACGTCCGCCCGCTCCACGCCGGGGCAGGCCGCCCCGAACGCGTCGCGCAGCCCCTTCCAGGTCACCGCCCACGGCAGGTTGTGGACGACGACCTGGGTGCCCGTGGAGGCCGCGCCGGGCGTGTGCCCGGGCGGGGGGCGGGGGTGGAGGCGCGGCGTCCCCGTGGAGGAGGCGGACCCGGCGAGGAGTGCGGGAGCGGGGGTGGTGGTGCCCGCCGCCGCCGCCCCAACCTGGAGGTGGAAGAACGGGGTCGGGTGGTGGTGTTGGTGGGGCAGCGGGCCTTGGTGGCCCCCGGGCGGGGAGAGGTAGAGGAAGGGAGGGGGCGGGCCGCCACCCCCACCCCCACCGCCGCCGCCGCCGCCGCCGCCGCCGCCTCCACTGCCTCCTCCCCCACCCAACGGCACGTCCGCGGCGACGGGGACGCCCACGACGACGCCGGGCGCGCTCGCGAGCGGCGGGCCGCCGCCTGGAAGGGGTGGCTTCTGCTGGTGATGGTGCCCGCCGCCCCCGCCGCCGCCCACAACCCCCGCCGGCGGGCCCAGGGCGGCGGCGCCGGGCTGCTGCTGTTGCGGGTCGGGCGGCCCGTAGGCCAGCTGGTACGGCACGCCGCCGACGCCCGCGCCGCCCCCACCGCCCCAAAAGTGGGGCAGGGTTGCTGGGTGCGGGTACGAGTAGTGGACGTGCTGCCCCGCCGCCGCCGCCGCCGCCGCCGCCGCTGCCGCCGCGCCCATGTGGCCGTACGCGGCCAGGGTCAGGGCGTCGTAATGGTAAGGGGCGCCCGCGGGGTGGAAGGGTGGCGGGGGGAAACCGCCGCTCCCGCCGCCGCCGGCCCCCGCCACCGCCGCGGCCGCCTGCAGCTGCTGGTGGTAGGCAGCCGCGGCTTGGTCCTGGGCGGCGACGGCGGCGCTGGGCAAGGCGCGGGCGCCGTCCTGGCGCAGGGCGCCCTGGCGGTGGGCGAGGGAGGGGATGGGAGGGGAAGAGGCGTGTGAGTGTTATAGAAAGGTCTGTTTCCCCCTACCATCCATCCATGTTCATTCTTTTCCTTCTTTTTCCCCTCACCTGCACGGGCGCCCCCTCCGGCCCGGTGACCCGCACGGCCTTGGAGCGACCCCCCGGCGCGGCGGCCTGAACCTCAAATTCGACGGCCTCGCCCTCGCGCAGGGAGCGGAAGCCGTCGGTCTGGATGGCGGACTGAATGAGAGAGAGGGAGAGGGAGAGACATGTGTGATTGATGGGAGACAGGGAAAGAAAAATGGGATGAAGAGATGCGAGAGGGTCGGGTCGGGTCAGCGGTCCAGCCTTCGTTTCGACCCTCTCTCCCTTCCCTCCTCGCGCGCCCTGAAACCCTGGTATGCTGTCCACGAAATGCATGCTGTAGGACCCAACAACAGACTTATTCCCGAGCCGGGTGTCTGACGCATCCCGCGCAGGCATCACGGGGGATGCTGCGTGTGCGTCCTTTTCGCTTGCGAGCATTGGACGGCTGGGAGAGAAAGCGCTGCACTTTTTCCTGCTCTTCTTTTCCCCTCGCGCACGCCCACCGTCCCACCTCCTCCTCCTCACCTGATGCACAAACAGTTCGCCTATGCCTAGGTCCTTATCATCCGGCGCGATGAAGCCGTAGCCTGAGGGGAAGAAAGTGCGTGAGGGACAAGCAAAACCACGACCTTGGCCGTTGCAACTAAACGCCCTTTTTCTATCCCCCATCGTTATCTCCTCGCAGCGCGCCTTGGGCGCCTTCAGCGCGCCGCACTGCCGACTCACCTTTGGCCGGGTTGTACCATTTACAGAATCCAGAGTGTCGGGAGGGCGTGGCGGGGCTGGCCGAGGGCGGCGGGTCCTCGCAACCGCCCTGCGGTCGCATTGACTCTGCCTCCAGTCTCTCCACGGCGGGCGGTAGGCCACCGTCACTCATGCGCAGGGTGAGGGGGGGTGAGGGGGGGGGTGACTGGGAATCTCACGGAATTTGAGCCCGTGTGAGCGTGCGGGTGCGCGTGTGCTGTGGCGCCCGCCCGTTCACCCAAAAAAAAGCGCGCGTTTTTCTTTTCTTCTGTTCCGTTAATGACGCAGGCGAGCAATTTTTGGCCAGCTCTCTCCCCTCATTTCTGTTTTCCACGCCGTCCTCACTCTTCAACCACCAACTCATGGGCAAGGCCCGCCTCTTGAAGCTCCAGCTCGCCGCCCTCGACCACCGAAACACAACTGCCACCACTCCGGCTGTACAGAAGAAGCCGAAAGGGCAGGCGCAGTCCAAGCGGGTGGCGGCCAGGGAGCGCCGGCGGGCAGCCGCGGTGGAGGCAGCGGCAGCCGCAGCGAAGGACGCGGCGGCAGCCCGCCAGCCCACGGTCGTGCGTGCAGGAAATCTGGGCTACTACTCCGCCTGTTTAAACGGCAAGGCCGGCGCGACCGCGACGGCAGCGGCGTGCAAGGTGCGGTGGAGGGAGCATGCGTGCGAGTTCCCCCCCCCCCCCCCGACCACCCCGACTCTCGTTCTCACACGCCTACACATAACCGTTCACAAACACACAGGCCCTCGGCTTCACCTTCTAGCACTGATTTTTCGAATGAGGCGAACGACACCCATCCCTGGTGGTCGGCACGCGGCGGCGGCGGCTTCGACGGCGGCCGCGCCCCGCCCCGCCGATTCCCCGGCACGGCCCGCCCTCCGCACCCGCCCTTGCCCTGCCGCCGCCGCCGCCGCCGCCTCCCCCGGCGCGGCCGGCCCGGACGCCGCCGCGGCGGCCGCCGTCTACGAAGCCATCCGCCGCAGCCTGGCCGAGCTGAGCGGTGGGGGACAGGGCGGCACGGGGCCGCCGCCCACCCCGCCCGGCGCGGCCCTCGTCCTCGACGCCCTGTCCTACCACCCGCCCGGCGCCCCTGGACCGCTCATCGACGCCGCCTCCCTGGCCCTGCCGCCGCACGCCTTCGGCCTGGTGTACGGCCGGTCGGGGGCGGGGAAGACCACCCTGCTCCAGCTGGTGGCGGGCCTGTTGACGCCGACGGGCGGGGCGGTGCGCGTCGAGAGGGAGGGTGCAGCGCCGGCCCCCTCCGCCGCTGCCGCCCCAACCCTCCCGCCACCTCGCCCGCCCCCTCCGCCCGCGCCTCCCCCGCCGACCATCGGCCTGGTCTTCCAGTTCCCAGAGCGGCACTTCCTAGGGGAGACCCTGGCCGAGGAGCTGACGTTCGGGTGGCCGGCCGACCCGGCCGCCCGGGCCGGCCGGGGGGTGGCCGCCCAGGCCGCCCTGGCCGCCCTCTCCCTGGCCGGCCTGCCCCTGGCCACCCGCCTGCGCTCCCTGTCCGACGGGTACAAGCGCCGGGTCGCCCTGGCGGTGCAACTGGCCCGGGCCCCGGACGTGCTGTTGCTGGACGAGCCCCTGGCGGGCCTGGACTGGGCGGCCCGGAGGGACATCGTGGCGGCCTTGAGGGCCGCCAAACAGAGGGCGACCGTGCTGGTTGTCTCCCACGACCTGGCCGAGCTGGCACCGCTGGTCGACGCGGCCTGGGTGATGCAGCCGGGGGGGGTGTTGCGGGAGGCGCGGTGGCCGCCGACGGGGGGTGGGGGTGGGGAGTAAATGCAGAGTGAGTGTGTTGCTGTTGTTGTTCTTCTTCTTCTTCATTTTCACATTTCACACAAATCGCGCTGCGTGCCCGCTCAACAGGAAACAAGAACGAAGGCGAGGGGGGTGTAACACACGAGAGGTCAGAAGGAGGACGGGGCTGTCTAAATGATGTCGATCTCGTCGCCGGCCTGGAGACGGGAGGGGAGGAGAGGAGGTGAGAGGAGGGGTTGAGGATGGGATGGATGGAAATGGAGCGGGAAAGCTGTGCACTGCTCGCTCTCCCTCCCTCTCTTTTCATTCACCAGGTGCACAAACACTTTGGGCGCTTTCTTGCCATCCGCGGGCGTGGGCATGTCCAGCTGGACCCGGTACGGCTGGGTGGCGGACAGTTCGACGCCCTAAAAAAAAAAGAGGAGAGAGATGATGGATGATGAGAGAGGGTCAGGTTGAAGCAAGGTCTCCGATCTCTTTTTTTTTTTTTTTTTTCCTCACCTTGAAAAACTTGACGATATCGGCGACCGTGCCCGTCATGCCCTCAATGTTCAACTCCGCCGTCTTGGGGACGTGGTAGACCTACATGCGTGGAGAAGAGGCAAGGACGGGTGTGAGATGGGAAGTGTCTCTCCTTGTCCTCGCTCCTCGTCGGCGCTCTCTCACTCGCTTGGCCCTCCTTCAATTCGCCCGCCAGGCACGCCCTCTCGGCGGACGGACCCACTCTGCCCTCGGGACACACACACTTTGCCCTGCCCCTCTTCAACCTTACCTTGATGGGCGCCGTCACCTTCACCCGCGTCCCGGCTTCCACGCCGTCCTTCATCTCGTTGCCTGGCCCAAACGCGCGGACGGCCAGCGCGGACCGGCGGGCGGGGGCGGGCGCGCGCGTGGGCGCGGCGGCGCGCAGGCTGGTGCAGGACTGCATTGGTGTGCGGGCGGATGTGGCCTGTGTGCGCGCTGAATGTAAGAGGCGTGCGCGTTCGCGGGCAGCCCGTGAAGAGAGAAAAAGAGGAGTGGGAGGAGTGGCCTGTCTCCAACCACCTCATTTTTTTGATGTCCCAGGGCGATTTCCCTTTCCCTCCCTACACACGACAAACGGCAATAAAGCGCGCCACGCACGCACGGCGAGCTGCACAGGGAAGCTCGAGCCGAACACGTAAAAAGCGTACGCAAAATGCAAAATACCCCACACTCCCTCCGTCACATCCGCATTCTCAGCTTCTTCATCAGGCGGGCCTTGACGGAGAGGGCCGGCCGCTTCGGGGCGGCCGACGGCGACCGCGCCCCTCCGCCGCCGCCCCCACCCGCCACCCGCCGGGATGGGTCGCTGGACGCCACCGGCCTCGCCGTCGTCGGCCGGGAAGACGCCTTTTCCTTGCGGGGCCCGCCACCGCCGCCCGCGCCCTTTTTCTTTTTGGGCGTGCGCCGGCGGGCGAGGTCGGACGAGTCACCCGCCGCCTCCTCCTCCTCTTCGTCCTCCCCTCCGCCGGCCTCCTCCCACGGCCGGAAGCCCCGGTCGCCGGCGTCGTCATCACTGCCACCCTCATCATGCTCACCGCCACTGCCACTGCCGCGGGCCGCCCGGCGGCCGCGCCAGTCGGACTTGGTGGCGAGGAGCGGGATGAGGCGGCGGGGTTCGACGGCGGGGGGCAGGGCGTGGGGCGCGGCGGTCGGCAGCCCCGCCGCGGCCAGGGCGGCCTCGAGCTCGTCCGCCGCGGCTTCGGGGCCGGCGGGGGGAGCCCCGCCGGGGCCCCAGGGCGCGGCCAGGCAGGCACCGTACCCGGTCTCCCCGCCCGCCACCAGCCCGGCCGCGACGCGGAGGAGGAGGGGGTGCGTCGCCTCCCAGTGCCGCAGGCGGGCGGCCGCCGTGGCCAGGCCGGCCGCCTCCCGCACGCTCAAGCCGACGGCCGCTGCCGCGGACGCCGTGACGGCGGGCGTGGTCGGGGCGGACCGGGGTCCACCGCCGCCGGCGCTGCCGCCGCCCATGACGATTCGCAGGCGGGGCGCGGCCGGGGAGGCGGGGTAGTGAGGGAGGGCGCCACCGTCGTGTCCTCCTCCTCCTCCTCCTCCTCCATCATCCGCCGCCCCGTCCATTTGCGGGATGGTGGGCGCGCCGCCACCGCCGCCGCCACCGCCACCGCCGCCGCCGCCGCCGCCGGGCAGGCGCACCACCACCCGCGGGGCGGGCGGGGATGGGAGGGCGGCGGCGACAACGACAGCGGCGGCGGCGGCGGCGGCGGCGGCGGCGGCGGCGGGAGAGGCGGGCGTCGAACCTGCACCCCCCCCGCCCAGCCGCAAGCGCACGACCGGCGCGGCAGGCAGGGCAGCGTCGTGCAGGGAGGACCGCGGGCGGGCGGCCTTGCGGGCCCGGGCCCGGCCGGGGATGGCGGCGGCGGCAACAGCCACAGGGGCGGGTGGGGCAGAGGTGGGGACGCCGCCGGGGCCCGCGGCCGGCGCGACGGGCGGGCCGCCGGGCAGGGCGAGGCGGCCCGGGATGCCGGGGCGGGTGCCTGCAGCTCTTGCTGCCGCGGCTGTGGCCGCCCTCTGCTTCTTGGCCGCGGCCGCCGCCGCGCTCGCCTCCAGGCGCCGGGCCGCCGCCGCCTCAGCGGCCCGAGCCTTGGCCGCCGCCGCCACGACGGTGCGGGCCAGGTCGGCGGCCGCGGCGGCGGCCGACGCGGCGCCGGACCGGGCGCGGGCGGTGGCCCGGGCAGCCGCCTGCGCGCGCGCGGCCGCCTGCCCCTCTGCGGGCAGGGCCGCCACGATCCTGCGCGCCCCGCCCATGGCGGCCAGCCACACCACCCGCTCAAAAGCGCCGGGAGGCGCCCGCCCGCGCCGCTTGATGGGGGCGGAGACGCCAGAGGCGGCGGCCCGGTCGGCCGAGGCCAGGTGGGAGGCGAGGTGCCCACCGAGGAGGACCGCGCCGCCCAGCGCGGCCGACACGCTGCCCCCGCCCCCCCCGCTCCCGCCCACCCCGGCCTCCGCGACCAGCCAGCCGGGCGGGATGAGCGCGGCGTCGCCCGCGGACCGCAGGTCGATGCGGACCAGGTCGGACAGCGAGGCGGCCAGGGCGGTCGCGCCCCGGGCGGGCCCCGACTCGCCCCACGCCTCAAAGGTCGCCGCGTTGGCGGGCGTGGGCGGGGCCGCCAAGATGACGCGGGCGGGCGCGGAGGAGGGGGGCTCACCACCACCACCACCACCACCACCACCACCACCACCACCACCACCACCACCACCACCACCACCACCACTGGTAAGGGCCATGCGCCAGCTCAGGCCGCCCGCGGGGGCGGCGACGTGCCAGTCATCCCACCCGCCGGCCGGGAAGAGGGACAGGGTGACAGCGGCCGCGAGCGGGCAGGGGCCGGCGGGCGCGCCGCGGGGCCACACCCCGGCCCCCAGGTCGCCCTGCACCACCACGGCGGGAGGGCTGGGCCCGCCGCGCTCGGGGCCCGGCAGGTCGATGCTGCCCACCAGGGACCGGCGGGCCGAGTCCGCGACGATGGCCCGGTGGCGGGCGGGCGGCGGGTGGTGGTGGTGGGCGGTCGCGGGGGCGGAGGCGGGGGGTGGCGGGGGTGGCGGAGGCGCGTGCCGCAGACGGGACTCACCGCCGCCGCCGCCGCCGCCCGTCACGGCCCGGGCGCGGGCGGCCAGCGAGGAGTCCGCGTCCTCCTCCTCTGATTCAGCGGACACGGACGCGGCCGCGGCGGCAAAGCCCCGGCCGACGGGGTGGCGGTCGGGCGGCGGTGGTGGGGGAGGCGGGGCGGGCGCCACGCCTACCACCAGCGCCCGCTTGCCGCCCGCCGTGCCCGGCCGGCTCGGCGGCCGCCGGCCCACGCCCGCCGCCCGGGCGTCCATGTAGGCTTTCCATTGAGCCACGCTCCAGTTTGGCCCCCCGGAATGGCGGGCGGCGTCCCAGGTGTGGACCTAATGAGGATGAGTCGTGCGGGGCGGTGTAAGAGGGGTTGTTGGGAAAGTGATTGGTGGCGGGCCGGGGCTGGGCGCAAAAAAAAAAAGACAACCCCCCTTGCTCTTTCTCCTCACCTCCCAGTCCGGCCCCAACCAGTCAACTAGGCTGGCGGGTGACCACCAGGGTGCGCCCGAACCGCCAGCCCTATCATCGTCGCGCAGGGACAGCCCGAGCGCGGCCGCGGCGGCCCGCAGCGCAGCGGCGGCGTCCGTGCCGGCGGGCGCGCGGACCAGGACGGGGTGCGTGGGCGACCCGCCATCCAGCCAGGCCAGGGTCAGGGCGTGCGCGGGCATCTCCTGTGTGTGTGTGTATGTGTGTGTATGGACAGGGTGCGGGTGAGAGGGCGTGCGGGCTGGTGCGGCGGTGTTTCCTCCTCTCTCTCTCCAATCCCGCACCAGCGGCGACCCGGCCTCCGTCCGGAGCGAGGCGTCCCGCACGACGCCCGCGCCGACGGGCGCCAGCCCGCCCTCGCTGTCCGTGGACGCCAGGGGCAGGCCGCCACTCCCATCGGAGGAGGAGGCGCCCGCGGCGAGTGCGGCGTAGTTTATGTCCCGGGCGCCCGCTCGCCGGTGCTGCATGGTTGCCTGAATGGACAGACGGAGAGATGGGCGCAAAATGAAAAGATGAAAACGAAATCTTTTACATCATCAAAACAACTTTTCGCTTCACCCCTCCCTTCTCCACCCCACGGAGCAGCAAGAGAGGATGGAGAGACACGGAGAGAAAAGGGTGTGGGTCGGGGGGATCTAGACAAAGGGGTGAACGAACAAAAATCAAAAACAGAAAAACTGTGGGAGGGTGGGTGGGTGGGGGTATAAACATTCTTGATGGATCAAGCCGCCGCCTCCGCCGCCGCTTCCGCGGCCCGGGCCGCCGCGACAGCCGCCTCCGCGGCCGCCAGTACTTCCGCCGCGGCCTCCCGGGACCGCTTCAGCTCGGCCGCCCGCTTCCTCTTGGCCGCGCCCGACGGCCGCGGCGCGCGCGGCGGCCGGCCGCCAGTCGCGGTGGAGGAGGCGCCCCCCCGGTGCCCGCCCGGCAGGCAGGCCGCGTTGTCGGCGGACTCCTCGGCGGGGGCTCCGGGCGACCGACGGCCGGATAGCGGGGGCTTGCCGGTGGGAGGGCCAGCCTTGGGCGGCCGCACACCGCCGCCACCAGCGGCCAGCGGCGGTGGCTGGCACCCCCCCGCCAGCACCGCGGCGGCGGCGGCGGCCAGGGCGCCCGGCAGCACGCCGCCGGCACCACCGGCCCCGCCGCCGCCCGAAGCCTGGAGCGCTGCCAGGTGCCCCGCCGCCGCGGACATTTGCAGGGCCGCCCAGGCGGGCGGGGGCGGGTGGGGCCAGCTGGCGGCGCCGCTGCCATGGCCGAGGGCGGCCGCGCTCCACCAGCCCGCGGGGCCGGGCGGGGGCCACGCAGCACCCCCCCAGGCAGCCGCCGGCCCCGCGGCAGCAGAGGAGGTGGAAGCCTCGCCGTAGGCGGCCGGCGCGGCCGGGGGCGCCGCCCCGCCGCACGCGAGGCCACCCGAGAGGATGGCGGCCGTCGCGAGGGCCTCCCCCGCCGCGCGCGCGCGCGCGGCCGCCCGGTGCAGGGACGCCACCTGGGCCGCGAATTCGCCCGCCTGGGCCGCCATGAGGGCCCGCACCGCCGCGTAGGGGGCCGGGCCGAGAGAGGCCTTCGTGGCGGAAGAGGAGGGCGTGTCCGGGCCGGAGGGCGGCGGGAGGGGCGGGGGCGGCAGCGCGGCGTGGTGGGCGCGGGTGGTGGCCGTGGCCGTGGCAGTCCGGACAGAGGCGTACGTGTCGGTGTCGCCCTCGCTCCCACCCGTGCCAGCCCCCGCGCCGCCAGCCCCGATCGCTTGCGGGGACCGGCGCCCGCGGATGAGGCTCATGAGGTAGGCGTCGACGGCGGTCGTGCGGTCGCCGTCTCCGGCGGAACCCGAGCCGGTCGTGGTGGTGATGGCCGCGGCCGTGCCGCCTCCCGCGCCGCCGCCGCCGCCGCTGGAGGGGCTCAGGGGCGGGCGGCCCGCGGTGAAGGGGGCAGCAGCTGCAGCGCCAAGAAAACCCGCGCTGGACGAGGAGGGGTGGTCGACCACAGCGCGGACGTCGGCGGGCGGGCGGCGCAGGACGAGGCGGGGGCGGGCGGAAGCGCAGGCGACCGCTCCCGGCACAGCGCGCGGCAACGCAACTGGGCTCTGCCTCGCATGCGCCTGCGCCGCGTCCGGCACCCCGCCCCCCACCCCAGGCCCGCACCACTCCTCCCACGCTGCCCCGGAGCTGAGGTCGCCCCCGCACAGGGCGGCGGCCCGGCCTGGGCGGGCGTAGGAGGGAATGGGGCGGGAGAGGAGGGGCCGGGCAACGTGTTGAGGAGGGGGAGCGATGACAGGGAGGGCCGTCATCAGGCCGCCTCTGTCGGGCGGGGCCGGGTCGCCCTGTGGTGTGTGTGTGGTGTGGATGAAGGTCACAAAAAGCGTCAGTCTTTGGGCTGTGTGTTGGGAGGGGGTGGGCGGGGCGGGGGCAGGCGGCGGGGGGAGGAGAGAGGGACACACAACAAGAGGAAACGGCTGCCAAAGCGGCAACGCGTGGACCCCCCCGCGCGCCCGGCCCGCGGCGCGCGTCCGGTCTGCTGATACCCCCGCCATGGGGTGGCCCGAGTGATGAAGCACGTACCTGGGGAGAGCCCGGCATGTGCGCGGGGTGGGTGGGGGTCCGGGCACACTGATATGCAAAGCGGAGCAGCAAAATAAGCGCTTATATATTTGTGAGAAAATCAACTAGGAAAGTGTCTTCTCCGCCGTATCTTCCTTCCCACACGGGAAAGATCTCGCGCCCAGTGGGGGAAGGGGGGGCGTGCGCGGGCGTGTGAGAACCCGGGAAACGCAACGGAAACGCAACATATTTCATTTCCCCTTACCAGTCCTCTTCCTCCGCCCGGTCCAGGCGGCGCGCCCGGGGCGACCCGCGACCCCCACCCCCGCCCTCCCCGCCCCCAGCCCGCACAAACACGGCGGCCGCAACCGCGGCCGCCGCGGCGAGCAGGCCGCCCACCGCCCGGGCGGGCGACCTAGGGTTGGTGGTGTGCCCGTGGTGATGCGTGCGTGGCGCGGGCGCGGGCGCGGGCACGGGAACGGGCGCGGGCGCGGGCTGGTGCGGCTCGCCACCGCCCTCCTCCACGGCCGCGACCGCGGCCGCCACGCGCGGGCCGCGCCGCGACAGGGCGGGCTCGCGGCGCGCGCTGCGGTGCGTTGCCGCCGCCCGGGCCGCCCTGGCGGTGGCGCCCACCCCGCTTGCCCGGGCCTCCACCAGGGCCAGGGCCGCGTCCAGGGCGGCCGCCAGGGCGGCGGGGTCGTCGCGCTCCACCCCCACCCCACCCCCACTCACCCCGAGCGCAGCCGCGGCCGCGTTCGCCCGCTGCAGGGCGGACGCCAGCAGGGCTGCCAGGGCAAGGCCCGGGACGGGCGAGGGCGGGGGCGGGGGCGTGGGAGGCGGCGGCGGGGCAGCAGCAGCAGCGGCCGCGAGCGCCGCGTCCACGGCCGCCCGCGCGCGCCCGGGCTCGCCGCCCACGACAGCCTCCAATTCCACCACCCGCGCCTGGGCTGCCTCCGCCCGCGCGGCGGCCGCCTCCATTGCGGCCGCCGACCCGGCCGCCGCCGCCTCCAATTCCACCACCTGCGCCTGGGCTGCCTCCGCCCGCGCCACGGCCGCCTCGATTGCGGCCGCCGACCCGGCCGCCGCCACCTCCACTGCCTGGGCGGTGGCTTTCGTCTCGGCTTGGGCCGTCGCCAGCGCCTTCGCCGCCGCCGCCCGCTCCGCGGCGGCCGCCCGCCGGGCGTCGGCGGCCGAGGCGGCCGCAGCGACGAGGGCGGCTTGCGCCGCTTTGGCCCGGGCCGCGTCGGCCGCGGCCGCCCGGCCCGAGACGACCGCCGACGCGCCCGCGGCGTCCGCACGCACGGCCGCGGTGGCGGCCCGGGACTCCCACTCAGCGGCCCTCGCGTCCGCGACCTCGGACCGGGCCTCGGCGGCCACAGCCCGCGCGTCCGCGGCCTCGCCCTCCGCGACCGCCTGCTCGACAACCCCCTCCGCGGCCGCCGCCCGCTTTTCGGCTGCCACTAGGAGCCCGCCCATCTCGGCCTGGGCGTCTGTGGTCGCGGCCTCGACAGCGGACACAAGCCTGGCACGCCAGGCGGCGTCAGCAGACGTGGCCGCGGTCGCGGCGGCGGTCCGCTCGGCTGCGAGCCCGGTTTCCAGGCCCGCCGCTTTCAGGTCGCTCTCCTCCCGGGCAGCGATGGCCGCGCTCGCACCAGCCTCCGCCTCCGCCAGGGCAGCGCTCACGCGGCCGCACTCGGCCTCCGCCTCCGCCAGGGCAGCGCTCACGCGGTCGCACTCGGCCTGAACCTCGACCAGGGCCGCGGTCTCCCGACGCGCCAGGGCGGCCTCCGCGGCCGCGGCCGCGGCCACCTGCCCCTCCACCTCGCGCGCCAGTGCGTCCAGGGCGCGGGCGCGGTTGGCCAGGGCGCCTTCCCGGGCATCTAGGGCGGACGTGCGGGTGTCGTAATCGGCGCGCAGGGTGGCCAACAGCGCTTGTTCGCCGTCCACGGCCGCCTTGGCGGCCGCCACGCCCGCCACCTCGGCCGCGCGCTCCCCGGCTGCTCCCTGCCAGGCCGCCCGGGCGGCGGCGCACCGGGCCTCCGCCTCCGTCGCCCCCGCTTCAGCTGCCTGGGCGGCGGCTTCCCGGCCAGCAGCATCAGAGGCCGCCTGGTCAGCCACTGCCTGGCGTTCGGACGCGGCCGCTTCCGCGCTGGCAGCGCGCGCCCTTCGTTCCTCGGCCTCCCCTGTTGCCGCCGCCGCCGCCGTGGTCGCCACGGCGGCCGCCGCTTCCGCCGCGCCGGCAGCAGCCAGGCGGTTATCCCGGGCAGCCTCAGCTGACGTGCGCGCGGCCTGCTCCCCGCCCAACGCTGCCCGCAGGCGGCCGGCTTCAGCTGTTGCCGCCTGGAGGGAGGTGCTCAGCCCGTCGCGCTCGTCCTCCAGCCGCGCCCGCACGGCCTCTGCCGCGTCCCGGGCGGTGGTCAGGGCGGCCAGCTCTTCGGCAGTGGACCTGGAGGCGGCAGACAGGGCGGCCTCGGCCGCCGTGGCCCGGGCGGTAGCGCCGGCCGCGGCCCGTACTGCGACACCTTGCTCCTCGGCCGCACGCTCGGCTTTTTGCAGGGCCGCCTCGGCCAAGGCTTTCAGCCGGCTCCGGTCCGCCTCGGCGCCTGCCAGTGCCGACTCCAGTGCGTCTCGGCGCGCCCTGAGCCGGGCGACGGCCGCGGCGTCCTCCTCCTCTCGACCAGCAGTCGAGGCAGCAGCGTTGGCGGCAGCTGCGGCGCGGGCAGTTGCCGCGCACGCCTGCTCCCGCAGGGCCGCGCACTCGAGCTTCAGCGCCTCAGCATCCGCTTCGGCGGACGCCAGGCGACCCGCCAGCGAGGACACGGCAGCCTCCGTCACCGCCACCGCGTCCGACGCCGTGGAGGCGGCAGCTGCGTTGGCTTGCTTGGCAGCGGCGAGCGTGACCGCGGTCCGCTCGAATTTCGCCTTCCACCCGTCCGCGCGGGCGCGTTCGTGGGACAGGAGGTCAGGGGGCGGGGGCGGGACGTTGGACAGGCCGGCCAAGGGGCGGCGAGGCTGGGAGGCGGAGGGGGAGGAGACAAAATGTAACCGACACCGCGCCATGCGTCCCCGTTCAAGCGCTTTCCCCTGTGCTGTGTATCCTCACCTGGCCAGCCATTTTGTGTCGAGGGGTAGGCGTGTGCTTGTGTTTTGTGTGCGTGTGGCCAAGTCGAGGCTGGGCGCCTCTGGTGCCCCACACGAGCGCGGCGGACGTTCCAAGAGTGTGCCACTCGTTTTCTCTCTCTCTCTCTTCTCTTCAACTCGACCCCCCATTTTTCTCAATTCGGCCAATTTTAGAGAAAGGGCCCGCCCCCCCAGGCACACACCATGGCTTCCCACTCTCTGGCGCCCCACCGCCTGGCCAGGCCGGCCGCCCAGCGCGCCGCCCCGCTCGCCGCGCGCTCGGCCCCTCCGATCTCCTTGGTCGCTTCCGACGTGGACGGGACGATGCTGGACTCCAGCCAGAGCCTGAGCGAGCGCGTCATTGCGGCTGTGCGGGCGTGTGAGGCGGCGGGCGTGCCGGTGAGAGCGAGAGGAAAGAGAGAGTATAGAGTAGGTAGGCGGAGAAAGGCGCGGCCAACCAAGCCCCCCCCCCCACCCCCCGCTCTTTTTTCTCATCCGTTCCCTCACAGCTCGTCATCGCCACGGGCAAAGCCCCCGCCGCCCCCTGGACGGCGTCCGTCCTCCCTGCCCTGGGCCCCCCTCGGGCAGGCGTGTATATGCAGGGCCTCATCGTCCTGGACGCTGGCGGGCGCACCCTCTACTCCCGCCCGCTGGACGCGGAGGTGGTCGAGGCGGCCCAGGCCTGGGCGGCGGGTGCAGGCCGGGGCTACACGCTCGCCGCCTACTGCTTGCCGTCCGGCGCCAACCCGGGCGCGGGGCCCGCCTTTATCCTGGCGACGGCAGACGATGACGCGGCCCGCCGCCTGGTCTTCTTCGGGGAACCCGCCCCCACCGCCGTCCCGGGCGCCCTGACGGCCGCGGCCGCGGCGCGCGGCCTCGACGTCTACAAGCTCATCGCGCTCGCCGCGCCTGGCGACGCCCGCCTGGACAGCCCTGACGCCTGGGAGGATGCACGCACCAGCTTGGGCCACCTGTGCTCCCTGACGGCGGCCCTGCCCGGCATGATCGAGTGCTTGCCCGCGGGCGCGTCAAAGGGGGAGGGCCTGCTCCGCCTGACGGGCGAGCTGGAGGTCCCGCCGCCGGAGGTCATGTTTGTGGGGGACGGCGCCAACGACGCGGACGCCCTGCTCCTGGCCGGTTGGGGCGTGTGCGTGGGGAATGCTTGCGAGGAGGCCAAGGTGTGCGCAGACGTTGTTTTAGAGGAGACGAATGACGAGGGCGGGCTGGCGGTCGCGATTGAGCGGTGGGTGCTGGAGCGTGAGGGCCGGGTTGCAACCAACTCATTTTTCTCTTAGTCCGGCTCTCTAAGAAAACTCTCCGTCCCGTCTCTTGCTCCACAACACCACACCATGCACCGCCTTGGTGCCGCCCTTCTCCTGCTTGCACTGTCCACCTTGGCAGCTTCTGACCCTGGCACATGCTCCAATCCGGACAAGGCCGGCGGCGGCGCGCCGCGCCCGTGCTCCGGAGTGACTGAAAAAATTAAAGCGGTCGCGCCCAAGGGGCTCGCCAGCGCGCTGGACGATGCACAGGGCGTCACCGTGCTCCTGATGCACAAGGGAGATACGTGAGTAGACTTGGAGTGTGCGATCGCGCATATTTGTGGGCTGGGTCGGCCGGGTACGCGTGCGTTTGGGGAGAGCATTTGTTTTTCCGCTCGCGCGCAAGTTCAACCTTTCCCTCCATCATTTGCTCTCAGGTGCGCCGGGTGCGCCGCCGCCCGCGCCGCCCTCGCCAAAGCCGCCTCTGCCCTGGGCCCCCACCTGGCCACCCCCCTTACCTATGACCTGACCCAGGCGGACGCTACCGCGGCCTTCACCGGGCTCAACGCGGGCCTCAAACCGGCGGACGCTGCCCCTGGCGTGGTGGCCTGGTTGACTGGGGCCCCGCCCTCTGACCGCCTCGCGCCCGACGACGCCACGCCCGCGGCCATCGCGTCCTTAGCCCTGGACCACGCCCGGACCGTTGCGGCAGGGCGGCTAGGGGTGGAGAGCCTGGACGGAATGAAAGGAGAGAGGGCCCCGCCTTCTTCCAACGGCGGCGGCAGCTGCGGGTGCGGCAAGGACAGAAAGGCTGCTGCTGAGAAGGACGACGAGCCGGCGGCGACCAACAGCAAAAAAAAGGCGTCCTCGACCTCCTCCTCCTCCGACCTGCCCCGAGCGACTGCTTTCTTCGGGCGGAGCACGCACGTGCGGGCCCTGAACGCCGCCTCCCTGCGGACCCTCACCCGCTCCCCAACGCCCGCCCTCATCACTTTCTACGCGCCCTGGTGTGGGCACTGCCAGTCCGTGAAGCCGGAGCTGTCGGCCGCCGCGGAGGCGCTGGCCCGGGCGGGCTCCCCGGCGGTCATCGGCGCGGTCGACTGCACGCAGGACCAGGCGGCGTGCGATGGCGCGGGCGTGCGCGGCTTTCCCACCATCAAGTGGATTGATGAAGGCGGCAAGAGCGAGGATTACGGCGGCCCCCGCGCCGCCGACGCGTTCGAGGCCTTTGTGGCGGGGCGGGCGAAGGCGCCGCCCCCTGAGGTGCGGCAGTTGGTGGACGCGGCGGGGCTGGAACTGGCGTGCCTGGCGCCCGAAACCCGCCTCTGCCTGCTTGCGTTCCTGCCCCACATCGCTGATACCACCGCGGCCGACCGGCGGGCGGCCCTGGCCCAGGTCACCGAGGTCGCGGGCCTGTACGCGGGCCGGCCGTACGGGTGGGCCTGGGCAGCGGCGGGCGACCACCCGGCCCTGGAGGCGGCGGTCGGCCTCGGGTATGGCTGGCCGGCCTTCGTGGCGGTCGTGCCGCCGTCCGCGTCCGGCGCTCCAGCCAAGGTGGCGCACCTCAAGGGCGCGTTCAACAGGGATGGCCTGCGCTCCTTCATCGAGGGCGCCCGCACGGGGCGGGTGGGCGCGGCGGGCGTGGAGGGCGAGCTGAGGGCGGATGGCCAAGTGGAGGCGTGGGATGGGGCGGACGCGGCGGCGGTGGGTGGCGGCGATGACGAGTTCTCGCTGGCCGACCTGGGGCTGGCTTAGGAGGGGAGTGAGGGAGGGAGTGATGAAAAGGCGTGTGCGCGCGCGCGCGTTGCGTCCGGTCACAAGTCCCTAACCACCACCCCCGTCCCCACCGCTGCCAGCGCGCGCGCCCTCGAGCGCGGCCAGCCGCTCCCGCAGCAGCCCCACCTCCCGGTCCCGCTCCGCCAGGCGCCAGCGCAGGACGGCCAGCTCCGCCTCCGCCGGGTGGGCGCCCCCCCCCTCGGCGGGGGGCGAGTGGTGGCGGGCGGGGCTCACGACGCGGGCGTGGCCGGCCGCGCCATCCTCCTCCCGCCCGCTGCTGATGGTGCGGCCGCCGCCGCCGCCCCCACCACCGCTCGCCGTCAGGGCGGTCGCCGCCCGGCGCCAGCTGGACCGCAGCATGCGCGGCAGGCTGCCCGACCGGGTGGGGGCCAGGCCGCCGGCGCCCGGGGTGGGGTGGCCTCCCCCGTCCTCGCTCGTGGAGCCGCCGCCGCCCCCACGCGGAGAGGCAGGCCCGGCCGCCCCGCCGGGCACGGGCGAGCTGGGGCGGACGGGCGGTGGCGAGGTGGTCGCCGCCGCCGCGGCCGCCCCCACCACCCCGGCCTCCACGGCCAGGCGGGCGGCAGAGGGCGGGGCGGCCTCAGCCAGGGCGGCCGCCGCGGCTGCCCGGGCCTTGGCGCCCACGCGGCCCGACCCGCCCGCGGCCGCGGCTGCCCGGCGCGCCAGGGACCGGCCGCGCACGCCGCCGCCGCCCCCTCCTCCCACGCCCTCCTCCACCAGCGGGGGCAGGATGACGACGGGGCAGGGCGCGTCGCGTAAGGCGTGCCCGGCCACCGTGGTGGCGCCCGCCGCGCTGAGGGCGCCCCTGATCCTGTCTGCGGGGCCGGGGACGGGGGGGGCGGTGGTTGAGGGGGCGGCGGCGGCGGCAGCCGGCGCCGCGACGGGGCTGCGCGGGGCGTCTTGCGAAGCAGGGGGTGGCGAGGACAAGGCCGCGCCCGCCGTCACCGCCACCCCCGCGCTGCCCGGGCGGCGCCGCCCCGCGCCCGCCCCGCCCACCACCACCAACAGGTCAGCGCTCACGCCCCCCGCGTGCCGCACGAGGGCGGTGCGGGGGTCGGGCGCCGTGACGACGTCCTCCAAGGCGATGGAAAAGGCGGCGAGCTCGGCGCGGGCGGCGGCCAGGGCGGCGGCGACGGCGGCCGGGTCGCACGGGACGAGGGTGGCGGTGGAGGCCGCCGCGGAGGACGCATGGCCGCCGCCGCCGTGGTGGTGGCTGCCCCCCTTGTCCCCTGCCCTTGCCTTCTCCGGCAGCGCCAGGCAGGCCAGCAGGACGTCGTCATCCGCCCACAGCAGCGTCGCTGCCGCCCACCGGCACATCCGGGCCGCCGCGGCCGCGGGCGCGCATTCGAAGGCGAGGAGTACCCGGCGCGGCGCGCGGAGGGAGGGGGCGGGGGTGAGGTTGGAGAGCCCAGGCGGGGGCAGGCGGGAGGCGGGGAGGGCGGGGCGCGCGCTGCCGCCGCCGCCGCCGCCGCTGCCACCCAGCAGGCAGCCCAGGTCGTCAGCCGATTTGAGGCGCATGCGGTGGTCCGACCGGCGGGCGACGCCCGGCCGCACAAAGAGGAGGGCGGTGGGCGGTGCGGCCCGGCGGACGGCGTCGGCCGTCACGCCCGCGGACGGCGGGGCGACGCCCACCGCCCCGCCCGCCCGGCCGCCCCCGCCCCCCCCACCCCCGCCCGCACGCGGCAGGTTCCGGGCGCCCATGATGAGGACGTCGATGGCGGCCCGGTCGCAGAAAGCGAGCAGGGCGTGGGCCGCGCTCACCTGGGTTGATGAGGACGGGGCGGCCGCCGAGGACGGGCTCCCAAGCTCGACCACCGCGTGCGGGTAGTGCGCCAGCGCGGTCCCTAGGTCCGGCAGCAGCGGGCCGCCCCGGTCCCACCGCCCTGCCGAGGGGGCTTGGCCGGGCGAGGCGGCGGCGGGCGCGGCCGTGGAAGAGGAGGACGCGGAGGAGCAGTGGACGATGAAGAGCGTGTCGGCCGGGGACAGCCCCTCGACGCCATCCCCGCGCCGGCGGCGGCGCAGGACCATGTTGCGGGTGAAGGTCCAGGCGTACAGCGTGTCGTCGGCGGCCCACCGGTCGACGGCGAGGGCGATGCGCCGGGGCTGGGGCGTGGCGGGCAGGAGCAGGCGGGGCGGGGGAGGCCGGGGTGGGGGTGGCGGGGAGGTGGAGAGCGCAGCGGCGGTGGATGAGGTGGTGGTTGGTGGTGGCTGCCCCGCGCCACGCTCCCCGCTGCCGCCCGCCTCGCCCGACATTGCTTGCTTGTGTGCTTGTGTGTGCAGGTGAGTACCACGGCCGGAGTTGAGCGGAATGCGCTGCGCGGGTGGCGGTGGTGTGCGGGGGGCTGGGTGCGCCCTCGTGACGGCGAATGGAAAAATGCAAAAATGGAGAGGTCGTTGCTCTCTTCATTTTTCTTCATCCAATGCTCTATTACCACCTCGCTCCCATCCCTGCCTGGCGGGCCGCCCAGGGCGGGGGACTCTACACGCCGGCGACGTATGCACAGGTGAGTGAGCGACCGGTCGGAGAAGGAGTCCCACGCTCTCTATTTGCTCGAGCGAGCAGAGGAGGGAGACCCCACGCTCTCTCTCCACTCGGCTGCTCTCCCCCTCACCTGTTTCTCCCTCATCAACCCGAAGGACGGGTTCACCCACCTCACCGCCGACCCGGCCTGCCTCCTCGGCGTTGCCAACCAATTCTACGCCGACTCATCCTCGGCGTGGGTGTGTGTCGCCCTGGACCCCGAATTGCTGGGAGGCGAGGTGCGACTGGAGACGGCCGCGCCGGTCGGGGACAGGCCGCCCGGCCCTGCGCAGCAGCAGCAGGCCCCAGAGGAGGGCACGGAGGGGGGGGCGCTGCTCTTTCCCCACCTCTACGGGCCCATCCCGACCGCTGCCGCTGTCAGGGAGCACGCCGTGGTGCGGGCTGGGGAGGGAGGCACGGCCGGCGCGTTCCTGGCGATCGAGGGGCTGGCCTGAAACAGGGGGGGGGGGGGGGGCGAACGTGTTTTTTGTTTGTTGTTGTTGTTGTTATTGATTGATGGTCACCGTCACACAACATAGCTCAGCTTTTTTTTTGGAGCCGCGTGCGCACGTGCGCAGGAGCAAGAAGGAGAGAACGAGAGGGAGTGTGTGTCATCGGGGGCTCTTTTCTTTTTGGATAGCCAACAAACCAAAACCACCCCTGTCGACTCTCTCTCACCCAGCGCCCACAGCCACCAGCGCGCGCGCGCCCAGGGCGGATCCCTCTCTCTCTCCCCACCCACAACCCATCCACACACCACCAAATCACGGGCCAGCAGTTCAAAATTGTTGTTTTTTGAGGTAGTGGGAAAAATGGGGTACCAAAAGCAAAACAGCGTGCGCCGAAAAAGACGAGCCAGGGTTTTTTTCATTCGTTCACGCACACACGCACGCGCCGGCGGGGCCACACCCAAAAGCACACCCAAATGCACACCACACACCCAAGCGCACGCCCCATCTCACCACACCGGCCCCTCCGCGGGCGGGCCCGCCGCCGCCGCGGGCGCGATGCCCGCCAGGCCCAGGACGGCCGCCCAGGTGCCGGCCTTCTCCCCGCGCGCGCCGGCCCCGCGCCCGCCCATGCCGCTGCCCGCCATGGCCGCCGCCGCCGGCGACGACCGCAGGCGGCCCTGGACCGCGTCCAGGACGACGCCGGGCGAGGCGGCGACCACCCACCAGGAGCCGTCCCCGACCTCGGCCTCCAGCTGGCCGGGCTCCCACCCGGCATACCCGGCCAGCAGCCGGAACTCGCCGGGCGCCGCCTCGCCCGCCCGCACCAGGGCGTTGGCGTGGGGCAGCCCCCCCGCGTACACGCCGTCCAGGACCTCGTGCGCGCCGGGCAGGCCGCGCGAGCCGTGGAGGACGTGCAGCGAGTTGCGGGCGACGGGGCCGCCGCAGTAGAGCGTGCACGCCCCAAACGCGCCGGCGACGCCGTCGTCCAGGCCGACGTCCGCGATGACGCCCCGGGAGGCGGTGTTGAGGACGAGGCCGGCCGAGCCGACGCGGGGGTCTGTGGAAGAAAGTGAGGCGAGATGTGGTGAGCGTGTGTCTCCTTCTCTCTCTCTCCCACCCCTGGAGGAGCGCGGCGGGCGGGCGGGCGGGCTTGAGAGCGCGCGCGCGCGCGCAAAAGAGGGGGCATTTGAGCCTAGCCGCCCACTCCCCTCTCCCCTCTCTCACCGTGGTCCACCACCAGCACCACGCTGTGCGTAAACAGCGGGCCCAGATCCGGGCGGCGCGCCACCAGCAGGCACCCCCGCTCCGGGGCGGCCAGGCCGTGCGCCCAGCGCCCGCCCGCGGCGGCCAGGGCCGGGTGCTGCGCCGGCGCGGCCGGCCGGGAGGCCTGCTGCCCGGGCGAGGACGACGAGCTCGCCAGCTCGGCCGGGGTCAAGGCAGCCTCGGCCGCTTCCTGGGCGACCAGGCCCGCCCGGAAGGCCCGCCAGTCGGGCATATCGTCGGTGGAGGCGGCGCGGGCGGGGCGGGGACTGGGGGAGAGAAATGGGCGAGGGAGAAAAAAACATGGTGAGGAGCCTTTCCGGAACCGAAATGGCCGCGGTCTTGTGGGTGATCTACCACGCACGCAGTGCATTGGATGGCGGTTAAGATGTGTATCATGTTGGGGGCGGAATAGGAGGAGGCATAGCGTGGACAGGCCCCGAAAAGCCGCGGCGGCGGGGGGCACACACAGTCAACTTGCAACCGTCAAGGGGGGTGCTTTTTCTATTCTATCTCGGCGCGCCTGCACCTGACCCTCGACGCCTCGGCACCGCCACTCACCACCTACGAGACGACGTAGATGCGGGCTGGCGTAGAAGGGGCAGGGTGGCCCGGCGGGCGGGGGCGCCATTGGGGGCGGACAAGCGGAAGGACGGCATTGCTCTCCCTTCTCTCTTAGGCTTCGGTTTTTTTTGTTTTGTTCTCTCCTCTGGTCCGCCTCACCTCTCTCCTCTCCACCATTTTTCTTTTTCCCCTCTTTTTCTCTTGTCACTCACGGACAGCACACATTCTTTGACGCGCACGACTTGAAGAGCCACACCATTTTTTGAAAAGTGAAAGAAGAGGAGAGGAGCTCCTCTTCTTGAAGAGAGACCTCTTGCCTGGGTAGATGGATGGGTGAAGGCAGGGGGTTGGCCCCGGGCGCGTCCGACCCTCTCTGTAAGGCCTCCGGCGTAGTATTAAGGTGTGGGGTTTGCCAGTGTGTGTGTGCCCGTGGCGGGACATGGGTATGGAGGCGGGAAGAAAAAGAAGAAGAGAGAGGGGATGAGAATGGACCTCCCTCTCCCATCCATTTTCTGTCCTGTTCCCGAGCTCCCGCGCTCCCGCGCCCCGCCGCCGCCAACCCGAAATCAAAAAATTTCGCTGCCGACAGGATTTGAACCTGTGCGTCTTACGACAGGAGATAGCAATGCGTCGGGATGGATGGACACACACACACCGCGGGTGTGTGTGCCATTTCCGTTGTCAATTCAAGTCTCACCTCTTAACCACTCGAGCACGGCAGCAGCAGGCCCCCAGGAGCCTGGGACACTAAAAAAAGAGACGAAAGCCGGTGGGAGGTGTGTACTGGGGCCGAGGAGGGCCCTAGTGCACATCTCACACACAATCCCTTTTTTTTAGTGGTATAGTCGACTCTATGAGAATTTCCAGCCATTATAATTCTTCATATCACTCAAGCGCGCGCCCCGCACGCTCCGACCCCTCCCTCTCCACCACTCCGCCTGCCCTTCTAGCGGGCAAGGCAGCATAAGAGAGATAGGATACCACGTTGATGAGGTCGGCGAGCAGGCCGCACCGTGCCGGCCCGGGCGGGCGCCAGTGCTCGCGCCGCCGCCCATCGCTGGCTGCGGCTGCCACCACCACCCTTCCACCACCTCCGCCTCCGCCTCCGCCGCCTTACCCCGTCGACGTCCTCCTCGTCGACGCCACCAACCTGGCCTCCTATGCCTCCTCTATTTCGCGGCGGTGGCAGGGCACCGCGGGCGGGCGTAGTGCCTCCCTCCAGGCCGCGACCGGGCACGCCCTGCTCTGGCTCGCGGGCGCTGCGCGCTGGCCGCCCGTGCGCGTCGCCCTCTTCGACCCTGCATCCGGGGGCGGCGCCGGCCCTCCGCCGGGGCGTGCTGTCGAGGATGGGGCCTACCTGGCCCGCCGCCGAAAGAGGCGCGGGAGTGAGGAGGCGAAACAGCGACCCCCCGCTGCTGCTCGACCCGCTCCCTCCTCTTGCCTCCCGCCCGGCCTGGCCGCGGCCGCCCGGGCAGCGGGTTTCCTCCCGCTCGCCGCGGCGCCCGGGTACGAGGCCGACGACGCGGCGGCCCTGGTGCTGCGCCTGCTGGCTGAGCGCAATGCGCGCGGCGGCGGCGCACCGCACGCCCCCCCCCCCCTCACCGCCCTCACCGCCTCCGGGGACAGGGGATGGGCCGGGCTCGCGGCCGCGGCCGGCGCGGGCGCCCTCACCCTCGCCCCGCCGGCCGCCTGCCACGCCACCCCAGCCTGCCCGCGGGGGTGGGGGGTCAGCGCCGCGCCGGGCGGGGCGGCAGCCCGCCTGGCTGCCGCGGTCGCCCCGCTCACGGCCGCCCTGGGCGGCGGCGGCGGCGGGCTGCGGGGCGGGGGCCTGCCCCCCCACACGGCCGCCCGCCTGGCGGCCACAGCGCGCGGCTCCCTCCCGGCCGTCCTCGCGTCCGCCGCCGCGTCCGGCCCCGCCCCGCACGCCCGCGATTGGCGAGCTGTGCTGGCACCCGGGTCGCCCGGCCTGGCCGCCGCGGCCCGGGCGCACGCGGTCCTGGCCCGGCGGCCGGAGGACGGGGCGCTGGGCGCGCAACAGGTGGCGGCCCTGCTGGCCGCGGTGGCCGCGGCGACAGCCGGGCGGGGAGGCGGCGGCGGCAGCTCCTCGCCTCCTTTTGACCTCCTCGCCCCGCCAGGCGCATTCCCCTGGCTCACCGATCCCTCCTCCCGGACCACCGCCTGGCGCCACCCGGAGGCGCGGGCCCGGCTGGGGCTGTTGAAGCCAGTGCTGCGAGCGGCGGTCGCCGCTGCGCCAGGTGAGCCTGCCACGCTCTTCAGCCGCCTCGCCGCCGCCTCCCCGGAGGGCGTGCCCGTGGACGCGGTCAGTGGGCAGGGCGGCGTCTGCGTGTTTGTGGGCTTGCCGAGCGACGCCAGCGGGGGCGGCGGCGGCGGTGGCGGCCGGGCGGGGCGGGCGGGAGCGCGCGCGCGGGTGGCCATAAAGGCAGCCGCCGCTGCCGCCAGTGCTTCCTCCTCCGCGCCGCCTCTCCGCACGGCGGTCGTGCTCGCGACCGCCCTGGCGCGCGACTCGGTGGCGGCCCTGGCAGCGGCTGGGGTTGAAGGTGGTGGTGGTGGTGGTGGCGGGACGGAATGGGTAGGAGAAGAAGAGGGGAAATGAGAGGAGGATGAGATATGGAGACGGTTGTTGTTTTTAGGTGGGGGGACGCGTGAAGACGCACGCCCTCTCTTTCTTTTTACACACACACACACACACACACACACACACACACACACACACACACACACACACACACACACACACACACACACACACACAATAGCGCGCACACACGCGCGTGAAGGTCTACAAAAGATCAGTCACGAAAACGGCGGCGGCGAAAAGACGAGGGACATGGTATGACGAATAAAAAACAACAATGGATTAGGACAAAAAAAGACCCACCAGTGGGTTCCGCGAGAAAAAAAAAATGAGGAGACGCACGCGCGCACAGTAGGACGTTCATCTTTCGTTCGTTTTTGGTGTGCATGAGGTGGTGGTTTGTGTGGAGGAGAGAGGGAAATCAGGAGGGATAAGGAAGCAAATGATGGGGGATGGAGGGTGGGGGTATGGATTCGCGGGGCCCTGGCACCGTGCGCGCACCCGGCCTCAGGCAGGAGGGCGGGCGGCGAAAACAGCGGGCTAAATGAGGAATGGGATGGAAGGTAGGGGATTCGGAGACCTAGCACGGAAGGGTGAATGGGCCCGGCGGCCGCCTAGACAGAGAAAACGGATGGGAATGGGATGGGGAAGGGAGGGGTGGGACAAAATGGAGGGGGGTCGGGGGGTTGATTGGTTTATCGAACGGTGGTGCTTGCTTTGATTTCTTATTCCCCTCGCTCGCCGGCGAGACGGTGTCTTTAAGTTTCTTTATGTAGGTGTCGTCTCAGTGCGCCGCCCCACGGGGCGGGCGGGCGGTGAGCCCGGCCGCGGCCACAAGATTGCCAAAGGCGTCGCCCTCCCCGCCAGCGGCCGCCCGGGCCGCCGCCGCCGCCCGGGCCGTACCTGGGGACCGGGCAGCCTTGGTGGGCGACCGCAGGGCCGCCCGTGGGAAGCGGGACCCACCGCCGCTGCCGCCGCTGTGGGAGGCGGCGACGACGGCGGCGGCCGCGCCCGCGCGCGTGCGTGCGCGTGGCGGCGGGGTGGTCGCTATCTGTTGAATCGCCGCCGCCCCGCACCCGCCCGACGCGGCCGCCGCCTCCAGGGCCGCGTTGATGGTGTCGAACCCGGCCCGTGGGGAGCCGACCGTGAAGGTGGCGGCAGCGCCGCAGGAGGCAGCGGGCGGGGGCGGGGTGGCCGCCGCCGGGGGGGAGGCACAGGGGGGGGTCCCCCCCAGGGGTGGGCCCCCACCCACCCCGCCGCCGCCCAGGCGGGTGGGCAGCCCGGCGGCGGGTGTGGGCGACGCCGCCAGCCCCGCCCCAAAGCCAGCGATGCCGCGGGACGCGGCGGGTGGCGGTGGCGGGGTGGTGGCGGTGGCAGGAGCCGCCATCATCACCCCGCCCCCAGTTGCGGCCGCGGCCGCCGCCCGTGCGGCCGCCTCCGTCGCGGCCGTCATGGGAGACAGCCACACGCCCGGCGACCGGGGGGCACCCTTGGGAGCAGGAGCGGCGGCAGCGCCAGCAGGCCCGGTCGCGCCACCCCCACCCCGCCCCGCCGAGAAGCAGGAAGCGGGTTGCGGTGGGGAGCCGGAGCCGGAGCCAAAGGCTGGCGGCGGCGGCGGCGGCGGCGGGGGGGTGGCCCCGCTCAGCCCGGGCGACCCGCCCCCATCCACCACGCTGCTCCGCCACCCGCCGGGCACGGGCAGCAGGGCCGCCCGCCCCGACCCCACCCGCAGCAGGGCCGCCTTGGCCGCCCCGACAAAGGCCGTGTTGTAGAATTCGATGACGTCGCCGGTGCGGTCAGGCGCCAGGCCGGACCCATCGGCCGGGCCGCAGTGGGGCGGGGACGGGGTGGGGGTGGCGGCCGTGGCGTGCTCCCCGCCGGCGGCGCTGCTCTCATACCGCTGCGTCACAGGCACGCACCGGAAGACGGCCGGCCGGGCGTGCGGCAGGCGCCGGTACGCGCCAATGATGTCCCGGAAGGAGGGGCGGGCCGCGCGCTGGGCTTTGGCGACGCCGTACGTTGCGCACAGGACCAGGGCGTCCACGTGGCGCCCGTACAGCAGGTGCGTATGCTCCCAGACGACCGCGTGCAGGGCCGTGTGCACCTGGGCCGCCAGGGTGGCCCGGGTCGATCTGGGCGGCAGGGCGGCGGCGTCCAGGCGGTCGACGAGCGCCGCCCCGCGCAGGGCGGCCAGGCGGAGGACGCGGGCCAGGAAGGCGGACGCGACCGCGCGGGGGCCGGCGGCGCCGGGCTCGGCGGGCGGGCCAAAGGCCGCGGGGACATGGGGCAGGCCGCCGTAGGATGGGGGGGAGGCGGCCGGCGCGGCGGGCACGGGCGGCGCGGCGAGGGCGCCCGGGGAGGCGGCGGCGGCGGCCGCCGCCGCGGCCGACGCTGGCGAGGCCGGGCCAAGGCCGCCACCACCCGCCCGCCGGGCCGTCTTGGACGGCGTGCCCTCCTCCCGCTGCTGCTGCTGCTCGCCGCCGTGCCCCACGACTGGCCCGCCGTCGGGGGAGGCCGGCCCCGCCGAGTCCGCACCCGACCCGCCCTTGCGCTTGGTGGGCGTGGACGCGACGGGTGAGGCTGGGGAGGCGGGGCCAGGCGACAACCCACTGCCGCCGCCGCCGCCGCCCATCCGGCGGCCTGCCGGGGCGGCCGCGCGTGGGGACGCCACCATGTACCCCTCCTCGCCAGCCACCGCCGCCTGCTGCGCCGCCGTCGCCGCCGCCTGCGCGCCCGACGCGGCCAGCAGCTCGTACAGGGGCGACCCGGCCGCCCAGGCCGCGGCCTCCAAGCACCGCTCCTCCACCGCAAACAGGTGGCGCCGGACCTCCCGGGGCAGGCCGCCTCCTGCTGGGGCGGCGGGGCCGCCGCCCAGCGCGCCCGCGACCGCGTCGACGGCCTTCGCAGCCTCAAAGGCCGGCAGCCCCAGCGCGTCCAGGACGGCCGGGAAGGGCAGGGACGCGCACCGGTAGGCCGCCGCCACGCACTCGCAGGCCAGGGCGAGGACGGCGGCGTGGAAGTGGCGGGAGGTGACGAGGGAGGCGGGGGGGAGGGCGGCGGCGGCCGGGGGCCGGGCGCTCCCATCACCGCCCGCCGCCCCGCCGCCGCCGCCGCCGCCTCCGCCGCCCCCCACGAGTAGCACGTCCAGGGCGACCAGGTAGAGCGCGGTCGCCTCCCGGGCCCGGTCCGCGGCCTGGGCGGCCAGCAAGGCCCCGAGGCCCGCGGCGGCGCCCAGGGCGGCCAGCTCGGCGACGGCGGGCGGGCCGCCCTCGCCGGCCTCGGCCGCAGCGGCCACGCCAAACACGCGCCCCGCGCCCGCGGCCGCGGCCGCGGTCAGGGCCTCTGCCCCACACCCCGCCGGCCCGCCCACCGCGTCCAGGGCGGCCGCCAGACGGGGAGGGGGCACGGGGCTGGCGCCGTCCCCGCCGCCGCCCGCCACGGAGGCCGTCATCTCGCGCAGCCAGGCCAAGGCGGCCATCGTGTTGGAGACAGGCGTCCCGCAGCACCCGCCGCCGCCGCCACCGCCGCCGCCGCCGCCGCCACCGCCGCCGCCGCCGCCGCCGCCGCCGCCGCCGCCGCCAGAGTGCGCTTGGGAGGAGAGGGCGGCGAGGGCGGCCCGGACCGGGGTGGCCGCCACGGCCGCGCCGCCGCCGCTCCCGGACCCCCGGCGGGACCCGAGGAGGCCGCCGGGCGTGCCGAGCCCGTAGCCCGAGGCGGCATGCCCGGCGTGGTGTGCGACGAGCCGGGTGGAGGGCGAGGGCAGCCCGGGCCCGGGCGAGGGCAGCAGGCGCACGGGCGTGGCGCCGCCGCCGCCGCCGGCCGGGTAGGCGGTCGTGCAGTGCGCGGGGGCGGCCAGGCGGGGTGTGCCGGCCGGCGCCGGCGCCGGGTCTGCGCCGCCGGCCGCCGCGGCGTCCAGCACGCGACACCGCGAGAGCGTGGGCGGCGTCTCCAGGTGCGCGCCGCCCCCACCGCCCAACACCCCGAGCGGTGGCGGCGTCGGCCGGGGCGGGGACGCGCCCATCAGGCCCAGGGCCGTGGGCGGCGTCGCCGCCATCGCGGGGCCCGGGCGCGGCGGGATGGCCCGGCCGGCGGGCGCGGCCAGGCGGGGCAGGCGGGGCGGGGACCCCCCGGCCGAGCCGCCCGAGCCGCCCGACATGGTCGCGCCAGTCGCCGCGCCGCCCGAGTCGGCGGCCGCCGCCGCGGGCCGCCCCGACGCGGACAGGAACGGGCGCTCATCCACCTCGGACGCGGCCCCGTGGGCGGCCTCGTACGCGGCGTCCAGGGCGGCCATCGCGGCCGCGAAGGTCGCGCCCCCAGCGGCGGGCGCCCCTCCATCCCCCGCCCCCTCGGCCTCGGCCTCGGGCAGGAGGCCGGCCAGGCGGGTGACGTGCGTGGCCCACCCCAGCGGGTGGGCCCCCGCCTCGGGTGCCGCCACCCGTCCCAGGACGGCCACGGCGTGGGCGTCGACGAGGGCCGCCAGGGCCTCCACCTCGGCCCAGGGCGCGCGGTGGGTGGCGGCCAGCGAGCGGAGCGTGTCGGGCAGGGCGTGCCCGCCCGCCCTCCCGCCGGCCGCGCCGGCCGCCCACGCCCGCCCGCCCGGCGCGCGCGCGGCGGGGGACAGGGCCCCCACCGGCGCGTGCGCCAGCGCCCAGTTGGCGCAGGCCAGCAGGAGCGCGAACGCGGTCACCAGGTCGGGGTGCGGGGCGAGGGAGGACGCCTTGGCGGACAGGAAGAGCGCCCACGCCAGGCGGGGCAGGGCCGGGCCCGCGCCCGGGCACAGGTACGGGCGCACGACGTCGCCCGCCTTCTTGGCCAGCACGGCCGCGTAGACGTAGGTGGACTGCAGCTCCCGCACGCGCAGGGCCCGGTCCAGCGGGGTGGGCGCGGGCGTGGCCGCCGCCGCGGCGCTCAGGACGGGCCCCAGGCGGGCGGCGATCACGGGCAACTCCTTGAGGAAGGGGCCCAGGCTGAAAAAAAAAAAAAGGAGGGAAAAATGAGAGGCGGGGGAGGGGGGCGGGTGTGAGTAAGCGGGGGGGGGGGGGGGGGGAGTTTTTTGGGGGCAAACGTTGAGCAAAACAAATAGGACGCCCCCCCCCCCCCCCCCCCCCCCCCCCCCAACCCCCCACCACCCCCCACCAA